>Ga0163150_10000117_pt1 | contig 137231 bp, 131 predicted proteins | sample OliLakLV19P2IB_FD_148628 | JGI IMG/M metagenome (GOLD analysis project Ga0163150, IMG submission 148628) | Freshwater microbial mat bacterial communities from Lake Vanda, McMurdo Dry Valleys, Antarctica - Oligotrophic Lake LV.19.P2.IB | ecosystem: Environmental > Aquatic > Freshwater > Lake >... | reverse complement strand
CTCCTACTTGGCGAAAAAACTCTGCGCGCTTGCGCGCCGAATTCGGATTCAGGCGGAAACCATTGGGACGTGCTTCGCGCGTCTCGGATTTTAGTTTCAAAAAAACCGATTAGTTCGTTGTTGGTGCAATAAATGCACAAATAAAAAATATCCCACTGTTGGGATATTTTTTATTTGCTCCGACAAGGAATCGAACCACCGAAGGGGGTCGGGGAAACTGTAGTTTCCCCGTGGAGGAAAACAGGCGAAGCCGTTAGAAACCGTGGGTTTCTAAAGCGCAGTACCGAATGTAATGAGGCACGAGCAGTGAGATTCCTGTCCCGGGCACAAAACAAAAAAGACTGGACTACTCCAGCCTTTTTGTACTTGTGCCGATTGGAGCTATGTTTTTCCATCAGGAAAAACGAGCGAGTTGGGCGATTAGTAAATCGTGTCGGGAGACTTCGAGAAATTTTAGTTGTGTTGACAGCTAAAATATTCGTGACCACAAAAAAAGATGTGTGCCAGAGTCCCTGTCCTACATTTTACAAAACGATCCCGGGCATATTTCAAGGTGGGGATTACTTTTACTATTAACCCTTTCCTTTTGTTATAGTTGGAAAAGAGGTATTAAAATCTCCTCAGAGTTCATTACAGAAATTTTATGTGTTGCGATTCTCCCTGTTCTTCGCCGGCGTATCTCTTCTACGAGGAATCTATCCAAATGAAAGAGGCTCGTGATGCTCTCGAAACTGGTTTCCGCCCTCATCGGAGGGGTTATCGTGGCTTTCGCGACCTTCGTGGACGTAGAGCCAAAGAAGCACATTACGCCTGTCGTGTCCCTGCCCTTGCACGGGTATCTAGGGATTACCAAATGCGTGAACCACGAACCGATGGTGTTCATTTCAGATACTTTGACTGGTGATAACCCCATCAGAATCACGCGTCACGAGATGCGCCATGTCGAACAGCACAAGGCATTTAGAACCTGCGAAGAAATGGATTCACTGTATGCAATTGATGGGCATTTTCGCGTCATCACAGAGGCGGATGCGTATTGTGCTCAACTCATACACCTAGAGGCACAACACATAGAAACAGAATCAGGTAGAATCTTCACTAGAATAGGAATTATGGTCGCTCTCCGAGACCTAGATTCCACCGCCACAGGAGCTTTCATTGGTTCTACGGTAATGCTTTTCTGTGGGCAGTAAGGTTGTACATTCTTTTGTAAATTAGCACCCCGTGATACCAATCACGGGGTGGCTTTTGTTTTGTGTTTGGCCAAAGGGCTTACTGTGGTGTAGTATTGGGGCGCACCATTATAAGGCGTATAGACAGCTGTATTTCTATGCTTTTTACGAGAAAGGGGGACAGTGGGACAACCAAAACCTTTGGATGTGACCAAAGGGTTTCTAAGAGCTCTGCTATTGCAGAGGCGCTTGGTGCCATGGACGAAATCAACTCGTTTCTTGGTTTGTGCAAAGTAAACCCGTCAGCAACCCGCATGCTTGTTGACGGAGTTCCTGCTTCAAAGATTGTGCACCAAGTTCAGCAAAATCTTTTTATCGTACAAGCAGAACTTGCCGGTGCTGATAAAAAGATCGATGAACAAAAAGTAAAAGAAATGGAAGTTCTTATCACTGTGATAGAAAAAGAATTACCACCAATCAAAACATTTTTTATTTCTGGTGGTACAGAACTCGCATCCCTCTTTGATATTGCGCGCACAGTTGCTCGCAGAGCCGAGCGAAGAGTGGTGCTCGTAAAGGAAGAGGGAACACGAGATATGAATGCGCAAACGCTTGCATACCTAAATCGTCTCTCGTCACTTCTCTATGCACTTGTTAGACTAAGTAACTACCGGGCGGGTGTATCGGAAGAGCCCCCAAGTTATATATAGTTTTTGTTTCAACATATGGTGGCCATAGTTTAGTGGCAAAACTCCGGTTTGTGGAACCGGTATCGAGAGTTCAATTCTCTCTGGCCACCCAAGTTTTATGAGTCCTAATTGTATTAAATACACGAGCTCGCTCATTTACCCTACACGTGTATAATTGCTGTATTAATTTCACCGCCCCTACTCGCAAGAGTAAGGGCGGTTTTGTGTGCTCTATGTTAAGATTTGTTTAATTATGAAAGTAAAAAAAGAAACAGCCCTCTTCATTCTTTGCGGTGAATCATTTTCAGGAAAATTTACTTCGCTATTGAAAAAATACTGGCACTTGAGGACACTACCGAGTCGGATGTTGAAGATTTGTGGGATAAATTATGGCCCATAGTGACACAAGGGGTTAAAAATCATCTTATGTCAGGTAATTCTGTTGTAGTTGACGATAATTGCCTCAGGTCAAATCATCGTAAGGACTTACGTTCCGCTGCTGACATGATTGGAGTTAAAAGTATTCTAATTTATCTCGACCTATCATTTGATGTATTAAAAAAGCGGAAGGAAAACAACAAAATATTAAAAACAAGACATGATGTTCCCTCTGCTTGGATGGTGGAAGACTCTCTGGTATTTGAAAGGCCGACAGAAGAGGAAAACCCTGTCTTGTACACAGAGAATATTTCTTCAGCCAAATTTTTTGAAAGCTTAGAATCTCAGTTTTGGTAGAGACAATTAGGAACATAAACTGTCGCGTCATTTCTCCTCTCAAATATTGTTCTAACTAAGTGTTTCACCTTATCTACTACGGCACCCAACATCAAAAAACACTTTCTTTATGGGAGTGTTTTTTGATGTTGACAAAGGATACCCCTGGGGGGTATCCTTTGTGTATGAAGAAAGATATACAAAAGAGAGCAATTAACCGTCTTAAAATCGTTGAAGGACAGATACGCGGACTTCAATCAATGGTTGAGGATGAAAAATATTGCGTAGAGATCATTACTCAAGTGTCTGCGGTCAAAGAAGCTTTGTCGGGAATTGAAGATTTAATTTTGGAAAATCACATAGCCACCCACGTCATTCATCAAATGAAACATGGAGATGAGAAAAAAGCTACGAACGAACTTCTTAAGGTGTATCGTCTCAAGCGAAAATAAAACGTATGGACAATCACGATGATAATAAACAAGGTGGTGGAAACGGGATGATGTGGATGATGGTGCTTTGTTGTACCATACCCCTTGTCCTCATTCTTCTTTTTAGTACTGGAGGTAAAGCATTGGGAGCACCAACGTGGATCGTTTTTGGCGGAATTGCTGTGATGGTAATTGCTCACTTCTTTATGATGGGCAAGTCGCATAAACATTCTGATGAAAAACATGAAGCAACTGGCACTGACGATAAAAATAAAGCTGGCAGGGACGACAAGACTCATTCGGGTCACGGATGTTGTAAGTAATTAATGCTCTGAAATATATGCAAAACAATATCAAATCATTAATCAAAAAATTGAGCAGGTTCGGTTTTAGCGTAAAATCGAAAGGCAGTAAGCACATTGATCCGGTGTGTGGAATGGAATCTTCGGACGACTTGTTCAAAGCGGAATATAAGGGCAAAAGCTATTACTTCTGTTCTGATCATTGCAGAGAGCAATTTATATCTAACCCTTCTGGTTATGTAGATTAAAAAATACTTGTCCCGTTGTAAATCCAGTGCACAGACAAGAATAAATTAGAAAACTGTAATTAAGGAAAACAAAAAAATAAATTCAAAATCATTAACAATTAAGATTTTACAACTGGGATGGATATAAAGCAGAAAGCAAAAATTTTCTTTAAAGCATTTGTTGCGACCACTTCGCTCCTGCTTTTTTATTTCGTGATTGTCTCTGCCATATCGGGATGGAGATTCGCTGTATCTCAGTTCGGAAGCTATTGGTATTTTCTCATTAGTTTGGCTGTTGGGTTTGGTATTCAGATCGGCCTGTATTTTTATCTGAAACAGCTTGTGAAAAATAGCAATATGGCAATGTCAGGTAAAACGGTGGCTGTAACCGGAACAACCTCCACCCTTGCTATGATTTCTTGTTGTGCTCACTACCTGGCGAATATTGTGCCAATACTTGGCATCGCCGGTGTCTTATCTGTTGTCGCCGCCTACCAAGTTCAGATTTTCTGGGTAGGCCTTGCTTTTAATATTTTTGGCATCGCATTTATCAGCAACAAAATCATCAAATTTAAAAAACAATCGTGAAATCAAAAACTATTTCCAGTATAGTTCTCGCAATAGCCCTCATTGGTGTTGGTTTTTTGATTGTGATACGAGAGCGCCCATTATCTGAGGTGCCCCTAACATCAACAACTCCCGATAACATAAATATAAAGAAATGGGAGATAAAGACCGATACACAAGCAAACGTAACAGTGACAGTAACCCCTCTAGGTCTTTCCCCACAATCAAAAGAGTGGAAATTTAGTATTGTCATGGACACTCACTCAGTTGAGTTGAATCATGACATAACCAAGTCCTCCGCTCTTATCGATGATCAAGGTAAAGAATATAGACCGCTTAACTGGGAGGGGCTAGTCGGTGGTCATCACCGAGAGGGCGTGCTGACATTCAGCCGGATAACACCGGCTCCGAAATCGGTCGAGTTAAAAATTATGGGTATAGGAGATGTAACGAGAAGCTTCTCTTGGCAATTTTAATATAATTTATGAAACACAATCATAATACAATGCAAGAGAAAGAAGGAATAATATACACCTGTCCAATGCATCCGGAGGTGCGGAAGACCGAGCCGGGCAAATGCCCTGGTTGCGGTATGGATTTAATTCCCGAAAAGAAATCGGCTGATTCCCATGCTGGCCACGATATGCAAAAGATGAGTCACATGGATCACGAATCGGCGATGACCAATCCGCAGATGGCAAAGAAAATGGAGAAGGACATGCGTCGTCGTTTTTTGGTTTCATTTTTACTCTCTATCCCAATTTTTCTTTATTCGCCGGTCGGGGTAAATGTATTTAAACTGGTATTGCCGACACCAATTCCAATCAATTGGCTCTTGCTCATTTTAACCACTCCAATCGTATTTTGGACTGGTTCAATCTTCATTACTGGAACTTATTATTCGCTCAAGGCAAAAAAGCTTAACATGGCAGTTTTGGTAGCAACAGGTGTTCTGGCCGCCTATCTTTTTAGTGTATTACTTACTGTGATTCGACCGGGTTCAGAAACATTTTATGAGGCGGCCGCTCTGCTAGTTACTTTCGTACTCTTTGGTCATTGGATGGAAATGAAAGCTCGACGGGGCACATCTGATGCCCTTCGAGCGTTGTTTGATCTTGTTCCACCCCAAGCAACTGTTATACGAGATGGAAAAGAAATGAATGTGCCAAGTGCCGAAGTTATTCTCGGAGATATCGTGGTGGTACGGCCAGGAGACAAAATTCCTGTTGACGGAGAGGTTCGGGAAGGTTCATCATCCATTGACGAATCATTGATTACCGGTGAATCATTGCCTGTTTTGAAAAGTATAGGTGACAGGGTGGTTGGTGGATCAGTAAATGTCACAGGTCTTATTAAATTTGAAGCTCTCAAGGTTGGAGCGGATACTGTTTTAGCAAGCATCATCAAGATGGTGGAAACTGCTCAAAATAGCAAAGCTCCCGGACAACGCATCGCCGATAAAGCGGCTGGCTGGCTTGTTGTTGTAGCCATTGGTTCGGGACTTCTAGCTTTCTTTGGTTGGTATTTTTTCGCAGGAGCAACACTTATCACGGCGCTGACTTTTGCTGTATCTACCGTTGTCATCGCTTGCCCTGACGCACTTGGATTGGCAACACCTACAGCTGTAGCTGTCGGAACCGGTGTTGGTGCTAAATATGGCATTCTTATTAAAGATGCTTCAACGCTCGAAAACACTTCACGACTGACCGCTATCGTTTTGGATAAAACAGGAACTCTGACTGAGGGAAAACCGAAAGTTACGGATATTTTAAGTTTTGGCGCCCATGCGGAAAATGAAATTCTAGAGTATCAAGCTACCATTGAATCCGGGTCAAATCATCCGATTGCAAAATCAATCACTGACGAAGCAAATAATCGCAAGCTGAATCTAAAAAAGCTTGATAATTTTGAGTCTATTGCTGGATTTGGATTGAAAGGAATCATTGATGGGAAAACTGTTTTTGCCGGTACGGAAAAATTGTTGAAAAATAATAAGATTGAAATTGATTCGCAAAAAGTGACAATTGATCGCTTGGCGAGTGAAGGAAAAACATTAAGTCTCTTGGCTATAGACGGAAAACTCGCTGGTATTATTGCGGTTGCCGATACTATTAAACCAAGTTCAAAAAAAGCTATCTTAGCCATGAAATCACTCGGACTGGAAGTCGCCATGATAACCGGCGACCATACGAAAGTAGCCGAGGGTGTGGGGAAAGACCTTGGTATTGATAGAATTTTTGCGGAAGTCTTGCCGGGAGATAAAGCCAAGTATGTTAAAAAACTACAGGATGAGGGAAAATTCGTGGCAATGGTGGGAGATGGCATTAATGATGCTCCGGCATTGGCTCAAGCAGATATCGGAATAGCCATCGGTGCTGGTACTGATGTGGCGATTGAAACGGCAAATATTGTGCTTATGAAATCTGACCCGTATGACATCGTTAGAGCCATCATTTTAAGCAAGGCTACAGTTACAAAAATGAAACAAAATCTTTTCTGGGCAGCTATTTACAACCTCCTTGCGATCCCTGTGGCGGCGGGTGCGTTTTACACGAGCTTTGGCTGGTCGCTTCGTCCGGAGATTGCAGCCTTGCTCATGTCCGCATCTTCTATTATTGTCGCCACTAATGCCGTTTTGCTTAAAAGAGTCGAGTCTAAATTAGTAGTTTAAAAACATTTATGACAACAACATTAGATTCAAACCAATTATATTCAAGGATTGCAAAGTTTTACAACTTTGGTTTGTGGCTTTTTGGTTATAAGTTAGCGGTCGACTATTTCATTAGACTGATTCCGTTTGAAAGAGAAACAAAATTAAAAGTACTTGATGCTGGTTGTGGCACTGGTCTTTATACATTTGCTCTCCTGAAGCGTTTTCCGAATATATTGATACATGCTTTTGATTTAAATGTCGAAATGGTTAGGACGATGAAGAATACCATACAACAAAAAGGTCTAGGTAACCAAGTTAAAATATTCACTGGAGATGTGACCAAGTCTCTTCCGTTTCAGCAAGAGCAATTTGATCTTATCATTACTGGCGGAGTTTTAGAATATGTCGAAAGTCCAGCGGTTGTAGTAAAAAATCTTTTTCCCTATCTCAAAAAAGGCGGATACTTTCTCAACTCGCCAGTTAAAGACACTTGGCTTGGAAGAATGCTGGCCAAACTTTATAAATTCAAACTGCATTCAAGTATTACAAATATCAGCGCCTTCACTCATAATAGTTTTACGCTAGAAGGCATGCGAAGCTTACCCATAATTAAAGAAGCACATTTATTCAAAAAAATATGAAAAAACTTTACATCATTGGTGCGGTCACAGTCATAGCTTTCGGAGGCTGGTGGATTTATTCCAATCAGTCCATTCATCCGTTTTCTAATAGCATTTCCGGCACGGCCGAAGCAAAAGAGATGCAGGTGGTGAATCTAAAAAATGGCGACACATACAATCTTACCGCAAGCATCGTCAAAAAAAATATAGCTGGCAGTAAAGTGAAAATGCTTGCGTACAATGGTTCTATTCCCGGACCTGTTATCAAAGTTCCAAAGGGTGCGGAAGTCACGATTAATTTTACCAACAATACAGATGTACCAACCACAATTCACTCTCATGGCGTTCGTCTTGATAACAAATTCGATGGAGTACCCGGCGTGACACAAAAGGAAGTCGGGGTGGGACAATCATTTAGTTACAAAATAAAGTTTCCAGATGAAGGAGTGTACTGGTATCACCCACACATGCGAGAAGATTACGCTCAAGAACTAGGCCTTTATGGCAACTACATTGTGGTGTCCGATGATCCGAACTACTGGTCGCCAGTGAATGAAGAGGTTCCACTCATGGTTGATGATATTCTTATCGAGAATGGAAAAATTGCTCCCTTCGGTCCGGTCGCTAATCACGCTCTCATGGGACGCTTTGGCAATGTGATGCTTGCGAATGGCTCTGATAACTACAACTTGAATGTAAAGCAAGGAGAAGTGGTTCGTTTCTACATTACTAACGTAGCAAACACAAGGGTCTTTAATCTCAATATCCCAGGCGCAAAAATCAAACTTGTTGGGGCTGATAATGGCAGATACGAGCGAGAGACATTTGTTGATAGTGTGCTTCTCGGACCTTCGGAGCGTGCGGTTGTAGATGTTTTGTTCAATAAACCCGGTACATACACGCTTGAGCATAAGACTCCGGAGAAAACTTATACGATGGGAAAAATCACAGTGATTCCCGACATAGTGGTAACTTCTTATAAATCGCAGTTTCTAGTATTGAGAACAAATAACGACATCAGTAAGGCAGTGCCAAATCTTGATTCCTATTTTTCTAAACCCGATGACAAAAACCTCTCACTCACTGTCGACATGGGTAGTATGGGCATGAGTGGAGGCCATCAAATGTCGAACGGTCAGATGATGAATAATGGCGAAGGGCAACACACGATGTCGAGCGGCAACATGATGGGCAATGGAGGCACGATGATGGGAGGAAATGACAATGAAAAGATTGAGTGGGAGGACTCGATGGCCATGATGAACCAGATGGCTAGCGCGAACATGATCAAATGGAAGATCCTTGATAAGGATACCGGAAAGTCTGGTAATGATATCAATTGGAATTTTAAAGTCGGCGATAAGGTAAAAATTAAAATATATAATGATCCAACCTCGCCACATCCAATGCAACACCCGATTCACTTCCACGGTCAACGATTTCTGATTCTTACAACGAATAGCGTTAGAAATGATAACCTTGTCTGGAAAGATACCACGCTTGTCCAGAAAGGAGATACTGTCGAAATTCTTGTAGATATGGAAAATTCTGGAACATGGATGGCACATTGCCACATCGCTGAACACTTGGAAGCAGGCATGGTGTTTAGCTTTAAAGTTAACTAGCAACAAGGATATCATGATAACGTCATCAGGATATGGAATGTGGTGGTTAGTGATACTGAATACAGCGATCTTTTCAATTTTCGCTTTCAGTTTCACTCACCCAAAAACGAAGAGGGATTGGCGGTCGTTCGGAGCATTTTCCGCGTTTATATCGGAGATGAATATAAAAAATATCAGGAAGCAGTGCCAGCTTCTATTCCCGACTACTTAGAGTAAAATTGTTATAATAAGCATATTTTATATTGACCCTTTATCACATTATTATTTTTTAACCAAAATTAACTAAAATTAATTATGCACGAACATGAAACCAAGCCGTCGGAAATTCAAAATCCGCCACAAACAAATAATTTATCAGTCCCAGCTGCAATTGTGATCGCTGGCGCGCTTATTGCTGGAGCGGTATACTTTGGCACATTGAAAAACGCTCCTACCGCCGGAAACAATCAACCCCAGAAAGTCGCGGAGCAACCGACAGGAACCCTTGATCAGATGAAAGCAATCTCAAAAGACGACCATATTCGGGGTAATCCTAACGCACCCGTGAAAATTGTAGAGTACTCGGATACCGAATGTCCCTTCTGCAAACGTTTCCACGACACCATGAAGCAAGTGATGGATGAGTACGGCAAGGACGGCAAGGTTGCTTGGGTCTACCGCAATTTTCCTCTCGATCAACTCCACCCAAAAGCTCGTAATGAAGCGGCGGCTATCGAGTGTGCCGGTGATCTTGGTGGCAACGACAAGTTCTGGGCGTATGCGGATCGGCTCTACGAAGTGACCCCTTCAAACAATGGGCTTGATCCAGCAGAGCTCCCAAGAATTGCCCAATACGTCGGACTCGATACGGCCAAATTCAACGCATGCCTTACTAGTGGCAGATTCGCCAAGCATATTGAAGAAGATGTCCAGAATGCGACCGCGACTGGTGGAAACGGTACGCCATGGAGCATTGTAGTAGGAAAGAACAACAAAAAGTATCCACTTTCTGGAGCACAACCATACGCATCTGTAAAACAATTAATTGATCTCGCGTTACAAGGGAAATAAATATGTTATTCCAAGCTTTACAAAAAGTATTCAGGAAACCGGCATACGTGGCTTTTGCTCTCACAACGAGCATCGTTGTGTTTACATTTGTCGTGTGGCTTCCTAATCTTTCGCTTATCGTGGAAGTCATGGATCACTCTGGAATACCTTTTTCCCAAAGGCTAGGTCTACCTATCAGTCTCTTGGGGTCGATTGCCACGAACTTCACCTTGCTTTCCGCCTCGTACACGATCGCTATAGCTTTACTCTTTGGAGTTAATCTCGCTGTGACAATCTATTTTCTGAGGCGAAAAATCAGTGAAGTGAAGAGGAGCGGAATAGCTACGGGATTCATGGGGATCACAAGTGGTGTCTTAGGTATGGGATGTGCCGCCTGTGGATCACTTCTTTTAACAAGTAGTCTCTCACTTGTTGGAGTATCTGGTATTCTTGCGTTCTTGCCACTATCTGGCGGAGAGTTTGGCATTCTCGGAGTAATTTTACTCTCGATTTCTATCTATCTCACCGCAAAACAAATTCAGAACCCTGTGGTGTGTAAAATTAATTAGTTAAAATTAACTAAAATATAAAATATGAAAAAAACCTTCATTCTTGTCGTTGTTATTACCGCAATATTAATTGCGGGCGTGTGGTTATCCAAACTACTTCAAAAGAAAGCAGAATTGACACGTCCTGGTCAAATTCTTTCGTCCCAAGGGCAACAGCATATCCAAACAGACGCCACCCACGAAGCATATAACTCAAATCCACCAACCTCCGGTTCGCACAATGCACAGCCGGCTAATTGGGGGATATACCAAAGTGAACTGCTGGATGAAAACTTAATACACAATCTGGAGCACGGAGGTATTTGGATTTCTTACAACGACATAGACAGCGACACAAAAACAAAGATAGAAAATTTAGCAAAAAAGTATCCGAATAAAATGATTGTAACGCCACGTTCAAAAAATGATTCCAAAATAGCCCTTGCGTCTTGGACTCGTCTGCTTAAGCTTGATGTGTTTGATGAAGCTGTTATCGTAGATTTCATTAAAGCAAATAAAAACAAATCACCCGAGCCAAACGCTCAATAAATTTCAAACCTTAAGTAATTTTGATGAGTCAGTAATCAAAAGTTGCATTAAATCTTGATTTGTGATATAGTTTAGACATGAAATACTTTATTCCACTACTGCTTACAATAAGTATTATCGGACTAACCATCTTTGGGTTTTTAATGTTTGATATGGTAGAGAACCACGTAAGTACTGGTTGCATGGCTTCTGAAATTAATGGTTCAGTTTGCCCAATGAATATTTCTAATTACGCTTTTCACCACCTCTCCGCATTGCAGACACTTACAAACACATTGGTCGCGCCTGTAAATAGCTCACTCTCACTACTCTTATCTTTGCTTTTTGCTTCACTTTCAACACTTCTTTTATATAAAGTTTTAATTTACCCAACAAAGAAGTCTTTCCTAGATCGCTTAAAAAATTTTGAATTTGCTCTTAGTTATAGCAAACAGAAAATTATTTCTTGGCTCTCTTTGTTCGAACTTAGCCCAGTTTTCTAATAACAGCACGCATTGAAGGTAATGCCTTCTTTCGTGCTACTCAGTATCCTTTCGCGAGGGTATTTTTTGTTGAGTTACTAGCTAAATTAATAAAATCTAAAAAATATATGGAAACACTCGTAGGGACATCATTAGTGGCAGCATTCGTGGCGGGAGTCGCGGCGCTCTTTGCCCCATGTTGTATCACCGTCTTACTTCCATCTTACTTGGCAAATATCTTTAAGGAGAAATATAAAATCTTCTTTATGACCTTTGTTTTTTTCTTGGGGGTTGCGACAGTCTTCTTGCCAATCGGATTGGGGGCATCTTTCTTGGCACAACTATTCAGTAGATATCACAGCATAATCTTTACCATCGGCGGAATGTTCTTGATCGTGCTGGGATTGACGATGCTCTTTGGCAAGAAATTTGCCACTCCAACCTCTGTTCGTGACGGTATGAAGCGACACGTTTCTTCGATCTACGTCCTCGGTATCTTCTCGGCCATAGCTACTACGTGTTGCGCTCCGGTTTTGGCTGGAGTACTGATGCTTGGAGTCGCAAGTGGCACGATTCTCTGGGGTGGTTTGTATACATTGGCGTACGTAGTAGGCATGACATTACCACTCTTTATCATTGCGGCATTTCTCGACAAAGTGAATTTGACCGAACGGTTCACTAATTCGAAGAAGACTATTGCTATGAAGATAGGCGATTTCAGCTGGCGCATTACAATCTCTGAACTCATCTCCGGATTGATATTTCTCCTGATGGGAGGATACATAACGTACTTGGCGTTCATTGACAAGTTGTCGATGCGATCCAACTACCAACTGGAAATGAATATCTGGAATGCCAAATTCCTTGATGCCATCAATGGCTTTGTGAAGCTCGTGCCAGAATATATTTGGGCCTTTCTATTTATCGGAATAGTTGCCTTTATGTCTTATGTGTTTATTAAACAATATAAAAAGTATAAAAAACAAAAATATGAGCCAAAATAATTACAATAGAGGGTCATCTCTAATTACGAGTATTATTGTTATCGTCGTGGTAGTAGCTTTTGGATATTTCCTATTTAAGACTTCTCCACAAAATTCAGATCAGACTGTTAGAAATTCAAATCAAGTTACTGGTATGGGTAGCATGCATAGCGGATCGGTTGGTGCTCCGACGAGTGAACAATTAAATTCGCTTGTTGGGAAACCTATGCCGGACATTCAGTTATTAAATAAGGATGGAAAGACATTCAACACAACCGATCTGAAAGGAAAGAATATCGTTCTATTTTTCAACGAAGGCCTTATGTGCTATCCAGCCTGTTGGAACCAGATGGTAGCTTTTGGCAGTGACCAGAGATTCAACAATGATCAAACTCTAGCCATATCAGTCGTAGTTGATTCTGCGAAGGATTGGCAGACGGCAATTGCTAAAATGCCAGAGCTTGCTAAAGCAACTACCATGTTTGACACAAACGCCACCGCCTCTCGGCAGCTCGGTATGTTAACCACAGCTTCATCGATGCACAGAGGCTCATTGCCCGGACATACATATTTGCTGATCGATAAGGAAGGAATTGTCAGATATGTTTTTGACGATCCAAACATGGCAATGGCAAACGATATGTTCTTCAATAAAATTCAAGAATTAAATAAGTAACAATATGAACAAACAACCAACAATGGAAGGGCTCATCGAAAAAGTAAATAAGCTCAAAGCTACGGGCGAACTCGACCTTTCTATGGAGGAAGATTTGAGCATCGCCATCATGAATCTCATCAGCTTAGAAGAACATTTCTACTTCACGGCCGAAAAAACATGCAATGACGAATACTTTGACCTACTGAATCAGACAAGAGAAATAAGGAAACAGCTACTGGCTAAAATGATCAACAAGCACGAAGGCGAAACATGGTGTATCGCCAAGCATTTGCTTGCCACTACAATACGACTGATGGAAGTCGGCACAAAACTCCAGTCATCGGGGAAAAAAGAAGAGTCACGAGACATGTTTAAGAAGGGCTACGAAATCTACTTACTCTTTTGGGCGTTGCGATTGAAATTGATTAACGTATCTGACGCAAAAAAGGTCGGAGACAATCAAATCAATATTGACGATAAATCAGGCTCTGATAAGCCAATGACAAAAGAGGACATTATAAGCAAACTAGTCGATTGCTGTAAGGAGTAATAAAAAAATAACAAAAACTATGAAGAACGAAACAGAATACGAAATACAGGAGGAACCAACTCCTGAAGAGCCAAAAAAAATTGGGGGTAAATACATGACCCCTATAGCTATTGTGATTGCTGGAGTTATGCTTGCAGGAGCAGTGGTCTATAGTTCTGGGAATCGTGCGTTGCAGACGAACGTTACGAAAAATTTGGGTTCCAAAAATACTCAAGCTACACTGATTGACGGCGGACATATATTACCTCTTGAAGTAGAAAAGAAAATGCTTGCCACCCTGATTGCTAACGGAGCCATAGATTCCCGCAAACTTTCCCAGGCAACAGAACTCAATCTGCTTTGGGCATATGGCCTCGCAAATAAAAATCAGGTTTTAGAGGATGGACCAATTATGGATGCGCGATACGGCGGACCCACAAATATGGCGTCAGTCGGCGGTTGGACTGTTTCTAGTGGTTCAGTTATGGATCACTATGACAAGCATGTTTTGGCTACGCTTACTCTCGACCAGCAGGCACTTGTGGAGAAAATTGCCAAAGGCATCTACCGGCCGTGTTGCAATAACTCAACATATTTTCCGGACTGTAATCACGGTATGGCTATGCTCGGACTTCTCGAGTATCTTGCGTCAACCGGCGCTACCGAAGATCAAATGTGGAATGCGGCTATAACTGCTAATATGAGCTGGTTCCCTGATCAATACCAAACAATCGCACAATATCTTAAGCAGAAAGGTACCGATTTAAAAACCATAACCCCTCAAGTGCTCCTGGGCTCTGAATATTCGAGTGGATCCGGATTTGCAAGGATTGCTTCTCAAGTTTCTCAAACAGGACAGCAAAAAGGAGGTGGCGGATGTGGTGTTGATGCTGGACAGACAGCAGTGCCACAAAAACAGCAGGGTGGGTGTGGAATATAATGTGGATATTGGATCAACAGTATCGAAGTTTTCAGACGAGGAAGCTTGTAATGTGTATGAGCAAGGTTCGAACTGATATACTTATATAAGATATTATTTAATTTTTTACAAACATGACAAATGATAAAAAAATAGAATGGTTGCTTCGAGTTGGAGTAGCTGGAGAATTTTTGGGCCATGGTCTTTTAGCAATCGGGAAGAAGCCTGAATGGATAAAGTGGGTTACGCAAATGATTAATGTTGACGCGACAACAGCCACAACTTTGATCGTGGCAATCGGTGTGTTCGACGTTATTGTCGCAATTATTGTTCTGGTTAAACCAATTCGTCCTATCTTGCTTTGGGCGGCGTTGTGGGGATTTTGGACCGCACTTGTGAGACCCCTGGTTGGAGCAGGATGGCTTGATTTCGTGGAGCGCAGTGCAAACTGGGCAGCTCCTTTAGCACTCTACTATCTCTATAAATCTAGAGAATAAGGGTTGAAATATCTATTGTCACAAACCCCTTCGCACGGTATCGTGCGAAGGGGTTTGTTATACTAGTTATGTGAAAAGACTGCTGTCTCAAAAATATTGGCACGAACTATTTGAAGCGGGGATTGCTATCAAGGGTTTTAATGGTGTCTGGGAAACTATTACCGGATTTTTATTTTTGGTTTTAAGTAAAGAAACCCTCGACAGTTGGTTTTCGTATATAACGCGCAACGAACTTCTCGAAGATCCTCGAGACAATCTGATTCAATTTTTTGCTCACACATTTCAGAATTTTTCGAGTGACACAAAAACATTTGCCGCGCTCTATGTATTTCTTCACGGTATTCTCAACATTTTTCTCGTCATTCAGCTTTATCGAGATAAACACTGGGCATATCTGGTAACGATCGGTTCGATGATTATTTTCATGATCTATCAGATTTATCGTATCAGTGTTCATCACTCACTTTTTCTAACCCTGATTACCATTTTCGACGCACTCTTCATTGCTCTTGCGTGGCATGAGTACAAATATCATCGGGATAAAGTTGTGGCATAATTTCATATATGCCAATTCTTATCAGCCTTGCGACGTTCATCTCCACTTTTTTTGGTGGCCTCTTCGCGCTTCGATTTAAAGACAAGCTTCATTTGATTTTAGGTTTTAGCGCAGGTGCGGTCATCGCGGTTGCCTTTTTTGATCTTTTGCCTGAAGCGATTCATTTAGCGGGCAGTGCCCACACCACCACAGCAATTACTTCTGTTGTTGCCCTTGGGTTCACAATATATTTGATTCTCGATAGACTTGCGCTCATTCACGCACACGATGATGAAGAGAACTTGGGTGTATCAAAGAGGGGAATACTTGGCGCGAGTAGTCTTGTAGTTCATAGCTTTCTTGATGGTGTCGCTATTGGGCTCGCATTTCAAGTTTCAAATGCAGTCGGGGGAATTGTAGCGGTTGCCGTGCTTGTGCACGATTTTTCAGATGGCATAAACACGGTCAATTTTGTATTAAAGAATAAAGGAGAAAGGAAAGACGCCCTCATTTGGCTTACGTTTGATGCTCTAGCCCCCGTTCTTGGAGTTATTTCAACACTATTTTTCTCTTTGCCTCAAAGTCTGTTGGGTCTCATGCTCGCTTTATTTTCTGGGTTTTTCCTCTATATTGGTGCGAGCGACCTTCTCCCTGAAAGTCACCACGATCATCCGACAATCTGGACAACCGTCGTAACTCTACTTGGTATGGGGGTCCTTTATGTTGCAATACATATAGCAAATTAAAAAATTTAGTTTGTTATACTAAAGAACTGAAACAAAAAGTTGTATGAATAAGAAAAAACTTATATACGGATGTGCGGTAGTTGTTGTGATAGTTGTCGGGTGGTTCTTATTTTCCTATCATCTAAAAGACTCACTCCGCATTACTGTAAAAAATTATTCTGAAAAGACGAGTTTGTACGATACACATATTGAATACCCCCAATTTCCCGATTTACCAAAAGCATTTAATAAAAAAATTGAGTTGACTGTTTTAGATGCGGAAGCGGTGTTTAAAAAATCTTCTCAGGAAAATGAAAAAGCTCGCAAGGATACAGGAGGGCGGTCTATTTCTTCTGGAGAATATTCTTTTGCAGTTACATGGGTGCCCGATCAACTCAATAGCAAAATAATCAGTTTTGTTATGAGGACTTCGTATTACACTGGTGGGGCTCATGGTGGGCAAGATATATATACTTTCACGTACAATCTTGAGAAAAAAAGCGAAGTTCCTCTTCCACAACTTTTTATAAATACTCCCGACTATCTCGACAGAATCTCACAATTTGCGATAAATGAACTTAAACTCAAGATGAAGCAGACGTCTGGGGTGGAGCCAAATATGGATATGCTCATTTCTGGAGCAACTCCAAAACTTGAAAATTTTAGCAGGTTTACCCTTGGGGCGGGGGAGTCTATTACTTTCTACTTTCCACAATATCAGGTGGCCCCATATGTTTTTGGGGAGCAAAAAGTTTTGATGCCACTCTCGTACCTTGTCCAAAAGAAAACAAATTGAAGGATTTAGCAAACACAGTATTTCAGTGTAATATTGTAAGAATATAAAAATACATGATGTCAATGCGAAACAAAATATTCGGAGGAATTCTTGTGCTTATTGTCTTTAGTGTTGGAGCTTTTTTCTCTTACAAAAAAAGGTCTTCTCAATATGAAATGCCCCCAGAAGCAATCTCAACCGTGAGTGTTGCCACTTCAACTGATTCTGTAAAGAGCACAGAGACAACACCCACAGGAGGAGGGTTAATGACCATCACGGTTTTTGATCGAGCATGGATGACGTTTGAAGATTATGTATCTCGCGCGCATGAGCACAATATAGTGGGTGTTAAAGATCTTTCGTATAAGCAATCGGCTATTTGTAAAAACAAAGAAACTGAAAAGCAGTGCTTCACTCTTATGGACAATGTATATTCCATAGGAAAAGATTTCCGAAAGGAGGATTATAAAAATATTTGGAGTGATGAAAAACAAGTCATAGTCTTTACCGACCCTCGCTATGATAATGCCGAGAAACAGTACGGTCTTATCCAAAGTTATATCTACTTTACCCGAGAGAAAGACGGAAGCGCAAAACTTCTTGCTATTGATCCTGCGCGGGGGTGGTACATAGAGAAAGCAAGTTCCACAAGAGAAGAGTGGGTTACAAAATTAAAAAAACTTACTCAAGACACCGACAAAGATGGTTTAACCGACAATGAAGAGAACTGCCTTGACGCGAAAGGGGTGACGGAGGTGTCGTGCGTGAAAACAGATTATCAAAAACGAGATAGTAAAGGTGACGGGTGGTGGGATGGAGTTCGTGTCTATATAAATCGAATATAATTTTAGACACGAAACATGAGCACAATTCTTATAGCACCATACCGAGAAGATCTTTCAGGGCCACTTATTTTTCTCGGTGGTCCTATTCAGGGCGCTCCCGATTGGCACAGTGAAGCGATAGGGATACTCTCTATCAATAAAAATATCAATATCGCATCTCCTCGTCGTGCAGTAGAAAAACGTTCTGATTTCAGCGAGTCTCTCTACGAGGAACAAGTTTTGTGGGAGCATTTTTATCTCGAGCAAGCGGCGCGTACAGGGGTTACGCTTTTCTGGTTACCAAAACCAATCGAACATATTCCAGAGCGAGCATATGCGCAAACGAGCAGATTCGAGCTTGGTGAGGCGCTTGCTCGGCATTACCTTCAGAAGATTCGTTTGGTTGTTGGTATTGAGAAAGGATTTTCAAATGAGCGATACATTAAGATGACGCTTGCTCTGAAGGCCCCAGACGTATCCGTCTGTGAGACACTCTATAGTACTTGTGAAAAAGCGATAGAACTCTGTCATACTTATAGATAAAATGTCTTGGATTCTATACGCATTTCTTTGTGCTCTCTTCCTCTCCGCTTCGTCTATCATCGAGAAGCGAGTTTTGACGAAGATTCATTCTGTGGATTATTCTGCCGCACTTGCAGTACTCAATCTTATTTTTGTCATTCCATTTCTTTTTTTTATTGATTTTTCTCAACTGAATGCTTTTTTGTTGTTTTTTATGTTTACGTCTGGATTTCTTGCAACCGCTTCTTTTTTTCTTGTGGCGCGAGGCACGCGTCACTTGGATATTTCTACCGTGTCTCCACTCCTCTCTCTTTCTCCGGGGGCTACCTCGATTCTTGCTTTTTTTGTATTAGGAGAAAGTTTGAGTGTATATCAAATATTTGGAATCACCCTTATGATTGTCGGGTCTTACTTTCTAACCATTGATCCGAACATTGGGGTTTTGAAATCATTTCGAGTGTTTTCACGATCGTATTATGTGCATATAATTCTTTTGTCACTCCTTTTTTATTCTATTAGCGGGTTGTTTGATCGAGCGATTCTCCATTCTTTTTTTGTTTCAATACCAATTTACATTTTCTTTCTACATTTTTTTATTGCAATTTTATTTATCTGCTTTGCTTGGTATTCGGGAAGTGGTCCAAAGAAAATATTGAAAGCAATACGGACAGGCGGACCAGATATTGTTTTCGGTTCCTTATTTACCGTTGGATTTGTTTTTTTTCAAATGAAAGCCCTCCAACTCGCGTCCGTTGGTTTGGTTTCAGCAGTTAAACGGTCCTCTTCATTTTTCACCACTCTTATTGGCGGGGAACTTTTTCACGAGCGTAATTTGAAACGCAAGTTAATTGCTTCTGGAATCATAATTCTTGGGACAATCTTTATTGTTCTGTAGGCGTTCCGTATGTCCACCCATTTACAAGTCAATTATTCTCTGGTAGGGTTATATTCGCGTGGTGTTTTTTCATATCCTATAAACCCTGTATAAAGAGAGGGCAAGACTAATGCCTCCAGAATTGCTCGAAGCTCCGCCTGCTAAAATGCAGGTTAAAGCGAAGAAACCTTCGCGTTTCGCGCGCAATACCCCCTCCGATGATGTCCTGCTCATTGGATTTCTCGCGGGGCTCGATCACCAGCATGTTTTCCCGACTATTCCGAGGGGCCGTGCTCCCGCGGAGGGAACCATCAGGTGCCATCTCAAGGCCTCCCTTGGTGTGAGTCCTGGCCAACTCGACGAGCTGATTTTTCGGTATCGTCGTGGAGAACGCACTGGAGTCGCTATTGATGTGGGGAAGGCAAGAAAGTAGGACCAACGTCCTCATGCAAAACACCACGCGCTGGGCTCCAACTTCGGTTGGAGCCCTTTTCATTCCCTGCTATTGTTGATACAACAAGTATTCAATGGAAATCCTGATTACAAAAAAAAGTGATGACTACGAACTGCTCGACAGTGGAAATGGCGAGAAGCTCGAGCGATTTGGCGACATTATTCTTTCGCGCCCTGATCCGCAGGCGCTCTGGGAAAAAAGTTTGCCTATTTTTGCGTGGAACAAAGCCGATGCTCATTTTACGAATTCTTGGAAAGGAAGGAAAAATATTCCAAAAGATTGGAAGATGACACTGGGAGACAGTACGTTTATCTTAAAACTTTCTTCTTTTAAGCATGTCGGCGTTTTTCCAGAACAATCAGAAAATTGGCTTTTCATACAAGAAAAAATTCGCTCCGCCGGTCGTCCTGTTTCTGTATTAAATTTATTTGGCTACACCGGCGGAGCAACACTGGCTGCGCTTTCTCTTGGGGCACACGTTTGTCATGTTGATGGTTCAAAAACTGCAATCGCTTGGGCGAAAGAAAATGCGAACGCATCACATCTGGGAGATAAAAAAGTACGGTGGATGCTTGATGACGCACTTGCATTTGTAAAGCGTGAAAAACGTCGAAAGGCATCCTACGATGCGGTTATTTTTGACCCCCCTGCGTTTGGACGAGGCCCAAAGGGGGAAGTGTGGAAAATAGAAGAGAAATTTCAAGAACTTGTTTCTGCTGTAGCTGACATTCTTTCATCCGATCCACTGTTTGTGCTCGCAAACGGGTATGCGACGGGGTATTCTTCAATTGGTTACAAAAACAGTCTTGAAATACTTGCAAAACGTTTTGGAGGAAAGGTTGTCTGTGGAGAGCTTGCTATAGAAGAAAGTAGCGCGGGACGCCTTCTTCCTGCGGGTATCTTTGCTCGATGGGAGAAGTGATGTGTAAGATTTCTAGCATCCCTTCGTCTTTTTATGCAGAAGAACTTAAAACAACATGAAGACGCATTCCTCGAGGCTTTTGAAGAGCTTTCTGATGGTATTTTTCGACACTGTCTCTTCCGTGTTTCAAACAGAGAGGTGTCGCGCGATCTCACACAAGAAACATTTTTAAAGGTGTGGCAGTACATTGTGTCAGGTGGAGAGATTCTCAACATGAAAGCTTTTTTATACAAAACTGCAAGCAATCTCGTCATTGATTATTATCGGAAGAAAAAAAGTGATTCTTTGGATGTACTGCAAGACGACGGATTTGACCCAATAGGGGAAAGTGATGTTGAAATCATGCATGGAGCAGAGGTCTCGCAAGCCCTAAAAACCCTCGAGAAACTCTCTGGAGACGATCGGGAGATTCTCGTCTTCCGTTTTGTTGATGGACTTTCGCTCAGTGAAATTGCGGAAACACTTGGAGAAACGGAAAATGTGATTTCAGTACGAATTCATCGAGCGCTTCAAAAGGCAAAAAATATTTTTAAACCATGAACAACGATTTTGAACACATATTAGAAATGGGAAGTGAAGTTCACCTCTCATCGGGAGAAAAAAATCAGATAAAATCTGCGCTTGTTGTTCGTATGCAAGAGGGTCGTTTACAAAAACTTTCAAATGATATGAGTTGGTTTGTGTTTTTTCGAAGACATGCAATTGCTTCAACATTTATTGCGGTTTTATTTCTTACTGGCTCTACGTCCGCTCTCGCAGAAAAAACCGCCCCAGGAGATCTTTTGTACTCCTTGAAAACTGGTGTAAACGAACAAGTGCTAGGACTTTTCGCCACATCTCCAAGCGCGAGAGCTCTTTTCGAAATCTCTCTTGCACAAAGAAGGTTAAGTGAGGCAGAGCACATCGCTCTTTCAAATAACCCACAACCCGAAGTGCGGGATCAATTAATTGCTCAAGTTGATGAACATATCAGAAAGGCGGGTGAACAAGAGCAAGCAACGGAAGACAGCGAGCAGACAGACACTTCAGTTGTAAAACAAAATAGAGAAAACGATGGGCCGCAACCCACGTTTGCAGCTCTCAAGACTTTCTCATTATCAGAAGCAACTTCTACCGCAAGCACATCGATAGACAATGTGATTGAAAAAATACACAAAGCCAATGCCAGAATTTCCGAGTTAAAATCAAAAAATGGCACAGGGAGGAACAGGATACAAGCAGAGATAGAACTTATCGGCGCGCGCAAGGAACTTTTCCAGAAGAAAGATCAGGAAAATCAAAAAACTGCAGAAGACCTTTCGCATGTAGTAAATGATCAAATAGAAAAAGTAAATGATATTGAGAGGGAAGAAACTGATTTTGAAGATTAAATAAAAAGCTCCCGAGACGGGGGCTTTTTGTTTTTCAGCAAGGGAGCAAAAAATTTGCTAGCATAAAACTATGGATTTTCTTAAAAAACACAAAAAACTTGTTTTTTTAAATATACTTTCCCTTCTCGGGTTCATTCTTTTTGCAACGACAGTTGCTTTTGGCGATTCAATATCTTTTGATTCAAAAATATACAACGCGATTGTTGTTATTCACCGTGGACCACTTACCAATATTATGCTTGCGGTAAGCATGGTGCTTGAACCAGTTTTTCTATTTTTTGCTACCCTTGTTTTGTTTGCCACCCTTCTTTACTTTAAGAAACGACCACTCGCATATTTTTTTCTTCTGTCTATGGTTTTTGGAGTTGGTTCGGCTCTCATTATTAAAGAAATGTTTGCTGTAGTCCGACCAATTTCTGATTTGTCTTCAGCTTCTGGTTGGAGTTTCCCAAGTGGTCACGCAACGGTTGTGGCGGTGTTCTTCTTAACTATTCTGTATGCGGTAGAAGAAAAAATTAGTGATCGAACCCTTGAAATTCTTTTTGTAATTGTTTCTACCGCACTCATTTTGGTTTCTGGTTTCAGTCGAATTTATCTTGGTGTGCATTGGACAACAGATGTGCTCGCTGGGTTTGCTTTGGGTCTCTTCTGGGCTACACTAGGAATCCTTATCCTTAAGCAGTATCAGGAATTAAATGCCCGCAATCATCCTCCAAGGCCGTAAGGCGCGCGATGTCATATCAAAAAAACTCAAAGATGAGATACAGTCTCTTGGTATTTCTCCATGTTTGGTAATTTTCCAAGTTGGAAACAACCCAGGGTCGGATGTGTATGTAGAGCAAAAGATTTTTTTCGGAACTTCGATAGGAATAAACGTCCGCCATGAAAGAATTGAAGAAGGTGGAGAATCTGAAGAAAAAATAATCGCACGCATCGAAGAATTAAACCACGACGATCTAACTCACGGTATCATCGTGCAACTCCCACTACCTATCGGAATTAATAAAGAGAAAATTTTTTCTACAATTATTCCCACAAAAGATGTCGATGGTCTCCATCCGGAAAACCTCGGGCTACTTCTTAAGGGTATTCCTCGATTTGTTCCCGCTACTGCGCGAGGGGTCTTCTCTCTGTTAGATTTTTATCAAATTCCAGTTGAAAGCAAACACGTGGTGGTTGTGGGACGCTCGGACCTTGTCGGTAAGCCCGTTGGACTTGTGGCACTTCTTCGCGGGGCTACTGTCACAGTGTGTCACTCCAAAACAGAAAACCTTTCTCAATTTACAAAAACAGCAGATATTATAATCGTTGCAACTGGAAAAAAGGGTTTGATTGGATTGGAGCATGTTTCACCCGGCCAAGTAGTAGTTGATGTGGGGATTCATGCGGAGGTTGTCGATGGCAAGAAAATTTTTTCCGGAGACGTTTTGTTTGATGAGGTTAAGGATGTTGTTGGAGCAATTACTCCCGTACCCGGGGGAGTTGGACCAATGACGGTACTCTCTCTTTTTGAAAACCTTCTTGATGCTTTTAAGGAGAAAATGTAAGGAAAAGTGATATAATACGTCTTATATTGGGAAGCTAATTTAGTCGATAAAAATAAAAATATGAACGAAGGAAATGTGTTTTGGACAAAAGCAGCGAAGTACGTACCACTTGTGGGTATTACACTCGGGCTTTTCCTTGTTGTTCAATCAGTAAACGGGCTTAAGCAGTATTCATATATCGGGGGACAGGGCGTTCCTCAAAATGTAGTCATCGTGAGTGGTCAAGGTGAAGTGTTTGCAAATCCGGATGTTGCGACATTTTCTTTTTCAGTTATAGAGACTGCAAAAACCGTGAAGGAAGCACAGGATTCTGCCACGAAAAAGATTGACGTAGCCCTTGCAAAAGTAAAATCCGCGGGTATCGAAGATAAAGACATAAAAACAACTGATTATAGTGTGTATCCAAAATATGAGTACACAAATCAACTCTGTACAGTAAATGCCTGTCCTCCAAGTAAACAAATTCTTGTTGGCTATGAGGTCAGTCAGTCGATTACCGTAAAAGTTCGCAAGGTAGATACAGCCGGACAAGTTTTGGGCAGTCTTGGTGACAGTGGAGTAACCAACGTTAGTGGCCTCTCATTTACTATTGATAACGAAGACGCTTTAAATCGTGAGGCGCGCGTGAAGGCAATCAAAGAAGCAAAGGATAAAGCTGATGCTCTGGCAAAAGATTTGGGAGTAAGTCTCGTACGCATAATCAGTTTCAGTGAAAACGGCGGAACTCCTCCAATGCCATTTATGTATGCAAAGACAGAGGGAATAGGAATTGGTAGTGGTGAAGCAGATTCACGAGCTTCAATTCCAGCTGGTCAGAATAAGATAGTTTCTAATGTGACGATTACCTACGAGATTCGATAATCATGAAAGGTGATAGCGAATAACAAAAAGCCCCGTATGGGGCTTTTTGTTTGACAATGCTTTTTAACAGCGTAGTATAGGGGAACGCCCACGGGCGTTTTTTTGTAGAGAAATAATGAGCAGAGCGAATTTATTTCTCTACAATCCCGTGGCTAATCCAGACCGAGTGCGTGCACGAATAGCGTATCCCTCGCTGGGCAAAGTGCGAGGTCGTAAGGTCTCTGGTGGTGGGATAGTAATTATTTCAAAATACAATGAAAATCGTTGATTATATAAAGGATACAAGAAGTGAGCTCAAACACGTTAGCTGGCCAACTCGCAAACAAGCGATCGTTTTTACCATAATTGTTATTTTGATTTCCGTAGGAGTGTCACTCTATCTTGGGGTTCTTGATGCGCTCTTTTCTCTCGGCCTTGAAAAGATTGTTCTCTAAACATTACTCGCTCGCTCTTTTTTACTATGTCAAAACAAAAGATTCATGAAGGGAGAAATTGGTATGTGATTCACACATACGCAGGCTATGAAAACGCTGTGATGCGTAACTTAAAACAGCGCATAGAATCCCTCGGAATGGAGGATAAAATTTTTAGTGTCATCGTTCCTACCGAAAAGAAAATAAAAATAAAAGGCGGAAAGCGTATTGAAGAAGAAGAGAAGATCTACCCCGGCTATATTTTGGTAGATATGATTGTGACTGACGATTCTTGGTATGTGGTTCGAAACACTCCTCGTGTTACGGGATTTGTCGGTTCTGGAGTTTACCCTGTTCCTATCGACAAAAAAGAAGTTGACCTACTCTTTGCTCGCATGAACGCCGACAAGGTCACTCATAATATAGATCTTTCTATTGATGATGCGGTTATGATTGTCGACGGTCCGTTTAAAGACCTTGAGGGTAAAGTAAAGGAGGTAGATACCGAGCGCGGTAAGGTAAAGGTGCTTGTTTCTATGTTTGGACGAGAAACCCCAGTTGAGCTTGATTTCTTGCAAATTAAGAAAATTTAAAGTAGTCTTCAATCCCGTATGGCGAAGAAAATAACCAAAAAACTCAAAGTCGTTCTCTCAGCAGGCAAAGCAACCCCGGCCCCTCCAGTAGGTCCCGTGCTTGGTCAGGCTGGTATAAACATTGGTGAATTCATCAAGCAGTTTAATGACGCAACTCGTGAAATGATGGGGGAGACTATTCCTGCTGAAATCACAGTGTATGAAGATCGCTCATTCACTTTTGTACTCAAAACTCCTCCCGCATCAAGTCTGCTTGCGAAAGCAGCTGGATCAGAAAAAGGCTCTGGAAAAAATGTTGCGGTAAAAGTAGGTAAAATCACAAAAGCACAACTTAAAGAAATCGCTGAAAAGAAAATGGTTGATTTGAATGCAAATGATATTGAGGCGGCCATGAAGATTGTCGCTGGTACTGCTCGAAGTATGGGTATCGATGTAGTCTAAACTACATCGATAAGCCGGAGCGTGACGGCGTGACTTGGTATCAAGGAGTAAATTTGACAAACCTCTCTAAGAAAAGCCCCGTATAAGCGGGGCTTTTCTTTTGCTCCTATTTCAATAAGAATGAGTGCGGAAACAGATCCTCTAACATTTCAAGGAACAAAGGGGTATTCACATGTCGAAAAATGGTGCACTACCTATGCAACGCATCAGGGAGCTCATCGACAACGGATTTATCGTTGGGGTGAGTGATCTGAAAAATATTCGTCCTGGTTCTCTCGATCTCACACTGTCGGACGAAATCTATCGAGTCAATGGGGCATTTCTACCACTCGGTATGGAAACCGTTGAGCAGGCACTCAAGCGAGTGGGAGCCGTCAAACTAAGAGAGGGCGCAATTCTCGAAAAGGGCGGATGTTATGTGTATCGTCTTGTCGAGCGAATCGCAGAGCTTCCGGACGGTGTTTACGCATACAGTAATCCGAAATCTTCAAGTGGTCGGCTCGACATACATGTTCGCATTCTCGCAGACGGCGTATCACGCTACGACTCCGTTCCGAGAGGGTATCACGGACCGCTCTATGTACTGATTGCACCGAAGAAATTTTCGGTAATCGCTCCGTCGGGTATTTCGCTCGAACAGATACGATTTTTCAATCAAGACACGCGCCTTGATGAACTCCGACTTCAGACGAACTTCGACACGCATGGGGGATTTCTCTTTCGCAAAAATGGCGAGAGGATTAGCTACAAAGAAATCCCACACTCTGATAAAGACGGGTCTGTTGTCCTCACACTCGGGCTGGATTTCGATGAACCAGGATTTGAGGCGATTGAGACTGGAGAGCCAATTGATCTCTCGAGGGTCAGATATTATGAGCCGGAGCACTTCTTCCGGAGAATCATAGTCTCTGACAACTCAATCCAACTTTCAGCGCATGCATTTTACATTCTCTCTTCAAGGGAATTTGTGCGCGTGCCACCAAATTTTGCTTGTGAGATGGCACCGATGGATGCGCGAAGTGGCGAGATTCGCTCACACTATGCGGGATTCATTGACCCAGGTTGGGGAGTTGGTGCTGATGGGAAGGCAAGTGGTCAACCACTTACTCTTGAGGTGAGGTCGTTTGATAGTAACCTCATCATTCTTCACGGGCAACCCATCACTAGAATTCAGTACGAAATCGTGATTGAAAATCCTGAGATGCATTATGGCGAAATGTCTCCGAATTACGGACAGCAGTTTGGTCCGGCACTTTCCAAGCATTTCAAATCATGGAGGTAATAGTATATAGCAATCGTCCCGCAGAGCTCGAAGTGAGCAATGCGGGACGTTTTTGTTACAGATGTTTCTGTTACTGAGATTTCAGACTAATATCGTGTTCACCACGCCTGACATCAAATCTGTCAGGATCAGGGTCAAGGTGGATGGTGAGTCCGAAGTCACCGAACTTGTCTTGGAGTTTTGCCGCCATCTGACGCGCCCGCGCTCGCAGTGTCGGGTGGACGAACCGTGTGGCGCGCAATTCGACCAAATACACAAGGGCGGGGATGTCTCCAGTAACCATCATGGGAAGTTGGTACCCCATTGGAACGTAGTACTGGCTTTTTGCCGAATGACATTCATGTCGGAGAAGTCTCTGTGCTTGGGAACGGAGAATTTCCGGCAGTTCAGAAAGATACCACGGATGAAATCCATATTGGGTCGTAACGAGTGGCATTCTTTGGATGACTGCACGATGACGCTGAAGGTCGCGGAATGATCCGAAGTCGAGAGTGAACTCGAAGCGCATCGTTCCGCAGAGTCCGACCTTTTTTGGAATTTCTGTTTTTGGTGGTCGGGTTCTGAGAAACCCCGTGAACTCTCGAAGAAGACTCCGATCTACCCCGTCGTGTGCCAGCACGAAATCTTCGCAAGTGGGGTTTGTATTGTAATACCCACTCTTCATCCACTCCTTGTTGTAATCCTCGGTTTGAGGGTGGCGCTTGTGATTGAAGGAGTTTGGGTACGCTTCGTTGAGAGTTTCTTCAATCGTTTGAGCCAGGACCCGTACTTCATCGAGTGGGTGATGGCGCAGATACATCAGAGCATCGGCTGTTTGGCGAAAGTTGGTGTGCCAGGTGAGGTTCGTTGAAGCTCCTGCGGGAAGGAATCCGCGCATAATGTCGAAGGCTCGCGCGCGAACAGCTTTTTCATACACATTTTCGTCCTCGTCACTTTTCCTTGGAAATCTTCTCGCCACGTCCTCGGTGACTTTCTCGAGTCCGACGACGTAAAACTCTCTTAGTTCTTCAAGGATTAGGCGAGAACTGGCCGTTCCCCAAGGGTTGATAAATCGCTGTTGGGCAAAATCGATGAATCGAGTGGAGGCTTCCTGCCCGCTGTAAAGCTGAGAGTCCTGCACAGCCTTTGCGGCAAGCATAGAAACCCCTTCGATGAAAATTGTGATAGTTCCGCAATCTCCAATCGATTTGTGTCCGTATCCCACATAGAACATGGACATGAATTTCTCGGCGCCCCTTTTTCCAAGGGTCTTCAAGTGTTCGCGCAGACCACCAACAGATCTTGAGTGGAGAGCCTGAAGCATCGCTTCAGCTTCTGGCCCTATGATGGCACCAGTGTTGAGAATGATGACTTCGCCACCACCTGGAAGTGGTCGTGCCACGTGTATAAGCTCGCTAGTTTTCATCGTTTTCTCCCGGTTTGTGTTTTGACACGATATAGTCAAAGGACCTTTCTGCCATACATACTAGTTGTTTTTGTGGTGAAGTCAAAAAAATTCTTGTCTGAAAGTTATTTGTGGTTAATATAAAGAAGGATAGAAGTTCCTACTTCACACCGACAGATCGAGGTTTATATGTCTCGCGGAAATTTCATTGTCCTTGAAGGTGGAGATGCTGCTGGAAAAAAGACGCAAACACACCTTCTTCTTGAACATCTTTCAAGTCGTACCGTCAAGAAGTTCGATTTTCCTCGGTACGAAAGAATCATTGGACGAAATATCGGACGAGCTCTTAAGGGGGATTTTGGGGATTTTCTCCATCTTCATCCGATGCTCGCTTCGATGCTGTACACCCTCGATCGTGTTGCTGCGAAAGCTTCGCTTGAGCTTGCTCTTACTCAAGGCGATGTGATTTGCAATCGATATACTCCTTCGAACGTCGCATACCAAGCTGCGAAACTTGAAGGTGAAGCTCGCGAAGTGTTTATTCGAGAGCTTGAGGATATCGAGTACAAAGAGCTCGGCCTTCCGCGCCCCACTCAAGTTTTGTATCTTGATGTTCCTCCAGATTTTTCTGCTGAACTTCTGCGTGAACGTGGACCGAAAGATCAACATGAGGCTGACATTGATTATCAGCGCCGTGTTGCCTCGGTCTATCATGAACTCGCACTGAGTCGTGCAGATTGGGTCATCATTTCTTGCGTGGAGGAAGGGAATCTTTTGTCCCCAGCCGTGATTCATGAACGGGTCTGGGCTCAAGTCGCCTCGCTCTTCTATTGAGATAAAGCCCGAAACGTAGAAATACGTTTCGGGCTTTTTTCGTGCAGGACTGACTGGTATGATACTCATTGTATGATCATTTTTGATATTCAAGCTTTTATACAAAAGACCCTTACGGACCTTGGTATTTCCGAGGGCTCGTTTGGTGTAGAGCATCCTGCCGATTTGTCTCACGGAGATTTTTCTACCAATGTCGCTCTAATTGTCGGCAAGAAAGAAAATAAAAATCCAAAAGAAGTCGCAGAGCAGATTAAAACTGAACTTGAAAAAAACAAACCGGATTTTATAGAAAGCATAGATGTTGCTGGTCCAGGGTTTATAAATTTCCATTTATCAGGAAGTTTTTTTGAAAACGCAATTAAACAAATTTTAAAAGAAGGAAATGAGTTTGGAAATAACAAAAAATTACTAGGGCAGAAAACAATCGTTGAATACACAGACCCGAATCCATTTAAAGAATTTCATATCGGGCATCTGATGAGTAACACTGTCGGCGAAGCGCTCTCGCGTATTATCGAAGCAGGTGGGGGAGAAACCAAAAGGGCGTGCTATCAGGGGGACGTAGGGCTTCATGTGGCAAAAGCTGTTGCTCAAAAACTTGATACAAAAATTGATTGGAAAAATGTGAAAGATGTTGCCACTTCTTACGTCATGGGGGCAAAACGTTTTGAAACCGAAGAAAATTTCCCAAAATTTGTTCTTCAGGTCAATAAAGATATCTATCAGAAGCAGAATGATGAGGTAAGTGAAGCGTATGATCTTGGCAGGAAACTGACGCTTGAATATTTTGATATTTTGTACAAAAAATTGGGAAGTCACTTCGATTTCTTTTTCTTTGAATCTACGACAGGGGAGTTTGGAAAGGCGCTAGTCCATGAAAACAAAGATGTGTTTGAAGAAAGTGAAGGTGCAATTATCTACCGCGGTGAAGTTCGTGATCCGAAGCTTCACACGCGGGTGTTTATAAACAAAGAAGGACTTCCAACGTATGAAGCAAAGGAGCTTGGCCTTGCAAAGATAAAATATGACACCTATCCATACGATATTTCTATCGTTATCACAGGCAATGAAATAAACGACTATTTCAAAGTTCTGCTTTCTGCTATGGGAGAAATTTTCCCCGAATTAGCGAAGAGAACGAAGCATATTTCTCATGGCATGCTTCGTCTTCCAACGGGGAAAATGTCTTCGCGCACAGGAGATGTCATCACCGCAGAGTGGCTGATTGATGAGGCGAAGAAAAAGGTAAAGGAAAAACTTGATGCCAGTGATAGAGAAATTGCCGACAAAGAAGAGCTCGCAGAACAAGTGGCGATTGCCGCGATAAAATATTCGATTTTAAAACAAGCTCCGGGCAAAGATATTATTTTTGATTTAGAAAAATCCATTTCATTTGAAGGGGATTCTGGTCCATATTTGCAATACACATATGCGCGAGCGCTTTCTGTTATAGAAAAGTTTAAAAAAGAAATCGGCGAGCTTCCAAAAGGAGGGAGCGATAGTGCAGAAAAAAACACGGTGTCACAGCTTCTCTATCGTTTTCCAGAGATTGTAGAAAAAGCTCTGTCTGAATATTCTCCGCACTTCATAATCCTTTTTCTCATTGAACTTGCTTCTGCATTCAATAGTTTCTATGCGCACAATCAGATTGTGAACTCTGATGATCTCGCAAAAAGTCGCGAAAGAATCCTTCTCACACAAGCAGTTTCTCAAGTGCTCAAAAATGGTTTGCATATTCTCGGCATTTCCGCCCCAGAGAAAATGTAATATGCCCTTGATAGGGCGCTCACATTCATTAGTATTAATAGTGCAGTGGGGTTTTTTACCAGGTATGCTGTAGCACACGCCTGTAGTACCTTCACACCCTTTAGAAGAGAGGATATCGCATGATGTGAAGTCGCCCTCGCGCCCCTCATCGGAGCGCTCCTGGTCGTCGCGCTCGTCGCCATCGGGCATCCGGCCGACCTCGGGCTCTGGCCCGAACTTCAATGCCAACATGCACTCGGAGGTCCTCGGCATTTCGCCGGGCTCGAGTACGGAGGTGGGACAGACTCTGTACGATTACCTGATCCATCGGAACACCAGATCGGGCATCCGGCCGACCTCGGGCACATCTGCTCTTGTGGTCCCTATCCCTACTGAGGCAACACCTTGAAGTACCCCGTACGCTCGGTAAGGTTGCGTGATGACACCGTCAATATCGGCGCCAATCCGAGAGCCTCGCCATAGCCCCGCTCGACGTGACCTGAGTCACAACACAACAGGTTCGCCGACAACACGCTGAAGGAGAAGCTCCGCCTGAATACACGACGGGGCTTTTCTATTGGGGAAAATATAAAAAAATGATACGATTTCTCTATCTATGGCTCAAAATAAAGAGGAAAGCGTAAAGAAAAGTTCCCTCGCGGAAACAGAAGAAAAGATTCTGGCTTTTTGGAAAGAGCAAAAAATTTTTGAAAAAACGCTCGAAAAAGAGTCCCCCAACGGAGAATTTATTTTCTATGAGGGTCCTCCGACTGCAAATGGTCGCCCTGGAATCCATCACCTTGAGGCGCGTGCTTTCAAAGATATTATTCCCCGATACAAAACGATGCAGGGTTTTCATGTATCTCGCAAAGCTGGCTGGGATACACACGGTCTTCCCGTAGAGCTTGAAGTAGAAAAAAAACTGGGACTCAAGTCAAAAAAAGATATTGAAAAATACGGTATCGCTCTTTTTAATAAACTTTGTAAGGAGAGTGTTTGGACATATGTCGATGAGTGGAAAGATTTTACCAGTCGTATGGGGTATTGGATTGATATGGAGCACCCATATGTCACGTATGAACCGCACTATATCGAATCTCTCTGGTCGATTTTGAAACAAGTTGATGCAAAAGGTCTTCTCTACAAGGATTACCGAGTTGTACCATGGTGTCCGCGCGATGGCACAGCACTCTCAAGTCACGAAGTGGCGCAAGGGTATGAAGATGTCAAAGATCTTTCTGTCACGGTTAAGTTTAAAATTGTCGGTGAAGAAAATACATACATCCTTGCTTGGACGACAACTCCATGGACACTTCCTGGAAATGTAGCACTTGCTGTCGGCAAAGATATTCCATATATAAAAATTGAAGTCGATGGCGCACTCCTCTGGCTTGCAAAGGATCGTCTTCAAACAGTCGCGCCTGGTGCAAAAATTCTTGAAGAAGCAACAGGTGCAGATTTGATTGGAAAAAAATACGAACCACTCTATCCGTATTTGAGTGACAATATTTCTCTCGAACAAAAAGAAAAGCTCGGTAATGCATTTCAGGTTTATGGAGCAGACTTTGTTACTACCGCTGACGGTACTGGGGTAGTGCACACGGCTGTTATGTATGGGCAGGATGACTTCGAGCTTGGAACTAAAGTTGGTCTCCCAAAGTTTCACCTTGTTGATCTTGCGGGTAAGTTTATGGAATTTGTCGGTCCATTTGCGGGGCGATTTGTGAAAGATGAAGATGTTGCGGTAGATATCATCAAGGATTTGGCTCATCGTGGACTTTTGTTTAAAAAAGAAAAATACGAGCACAGTTATCCGTTTTGTTGGCGCTGTCACACTCCGCTTCTCTACTATGCTCGAGACTCTTGGTATATCGCAATGTCGAAACTACGCTCCGAACTTGTGGAGGAGAATGAAAAAATTAATTGGGAGCCATCGTACATCAAGGATGGGCGATTTGGTGAGTGGCTCCGCGATGTAAAAGACTGGGCAATTTCTCGCGAGCGATACTGGGGGACTCCGCTTCCCGTGTGGGTTTCCGAAGACGGAAGCGAAAGAGAAATCGTCGGCTCGATCCAAGAGCTCAAAGAAAAGATTGGCGCAAAAAATTCATATATCGTGATGCGTCATGGTGAGTCCGAAAAGAATGTTAGAGGAATTGTAAATTCGGACAACAAAACTCCATTTCCGCTCACAAAAAAGGGTCATGAAGAAATCGCAAAGACACTGACAGAGCTTTCTTCTTCCGATATTGATTTGATTATCACATCGCCACTCTTGCGCACAAAAGAAACCGCACTCATTGTGGCAAAAGCTCTTGGAAGTGATGAGAAATCAATTCTCGAAGATGAACGATTGATCGATTTGCACACTGGAGAACTTGAAGGAAAGAGTATTGACGAGTACCACTCGTTTTATAAGAATGACATGGACCGGTTTACTGTGGCACCCAAAGGGGGTGAAACGTGGACTGATTTATGTAAACGCATTGGAGAATTTCTCTATGAGCTTGAAGAAAAATATACTGGCAAAAAAATTCTTATCATCAGCCACGGTGATCCGATTATGATTATGGAGAGTCTCGCACAAGGTTTTTCTCGTGAATCTGCACTCGCGCATTTTAAAAACACTCCCTATGTTCAAACAGCCGAAGCCCGGAAGCTCCCTTTCGTAGCGCTTCCTCACAATGAAAATTATGAGCTTGATTTGCACCGTCCATATATTGATGAGGTGACTTACATCTCAAAAAGTGGAAAAACTATGAAACGTGTCGCAGAAGTCATGGATGTCTGGTTTGATTCCGGCGCTATGCCATTTGCACAAAGCCATTATCCATTTGAAAACAAAGACTGGATTGAGAAAGCGGGCTATCCAGCGGACTACATTTCTGAAGCAGTCGATCAGACTCGTGGCTGGTTCTATACACTCCACGCTGTGGGGGCTCTGATGGGGAAAGGAAGGGCCTTCAATAATGTTATTTGTCTTGGCCATATTTTGGACAAAGATGGTCAAAAAATGTCGAAGTCAAAGGGGAATACGGTAAGTCCATGGGACATGATAGAAAAATACGGGGTCGATCCACTTCGATTTTGGATGTATACGGTCAATCAACCAGGGGAGTCAAAAAATTTTGATGAGAAAACAGTTGATGAAGTGGTAAAAAAAGTCTTCAATCTTCTTTTAAATATTGTTAATTTTTATGAATTGTATAAAGAGTTTGCTGATAAAGAGGTCTTTCGTCCACAGTCAGGCAATGTGCTCGATGTGTGGATGCTCACGCGGTTAGATGAGCTCAACAAAATAGTTTCAAAAAATCTCGATTTGTACCGACCACTTGAAGGTGGGCGCGCATTTCGAGAATTTATCGCGGAGTTTTCACAGTGGTTTGTCCGTCGTTCGCGTGATCGATTTAAGGGCGATGACTTAACTGATAAGAAAAATGCGGTGAACACCTTGCGATTCGTGCTTCTCGAAACCGCAAAGATTATTGCGCCATTTGCTCCATTTTTTGCAGAGGATATATATATGAGAGTGAAGGGAACAAATGCAAAAGAGTCTGTCCATTTAGAATCGTGGACAGCTGTGGAAGAAAATGAAAAAAGAGTAGCGATTCTCGATCTCATGAATGAAACTCGTCGCATTGTGGGCTTTGCGCTTGAAGCGCGAGCTCGCGCGGGAGTCAAAATCCGCCAACCACTTGCAACTCTCTCGGTAAAGAGTGAAAAACTTATGGAGCACCACGATCACATTGCCCTCATAAAGGATGAAGTGAATGTGAAAGATGTTACGTTTGGCACTCCGCTTGAAGAAGAAGTGTCCCTTGATACAAACATCACTTCGGAACTTAAGGGAGAAGGTGATGCGCGAGACCTCATCCGCGCTATTCAAGAGATGAGAAAAGAAAAGAATCTTTCTCCGGGTGATTCGATAACTCTCTCTTTATCCGCGACTACCCAGGGTGTTGAAACGTTCCACCTGTTTGAGGCGGAAATAAAGAAAGTTTGTTTTGTGAAAGAGGTATCGCTTACAGTAGAAGAGATTGTGGATGGTCCATGGGGCACCATTAAAATCACTTTGTAATGTCATATCACGTTTATACCACAGAAGGTTTTATTTTGAAGGGGCTTCCGTCGGGAGAAGCAGATAAGTTTTTCTACATATTTACTCGTGAATTGGGGCTTATTTTTGCGAGTGCAAAAAGCGTGCGGGTTACCAAGAGCAAGCTCGCCCCTGCACTACGAGACTTTTCTTCTGGTGAGTTTTCTTTTGTAAAAGGAAAACATCGTTGGAAAATCACACACGCCTCTTCTTTTGAAAATTTTTTTGATATTTTTCGCAGTGACAAAGAGAAACTTCAGCTATGCGCTCGGGTGTTTTCATTTCTGCCGACCTGTATTGCTGGAGAGGAAATAAACAAAGAGCTCTTTGCTGTCGTTGATACGGCACTTCGCCATCTCAAAGAAACAGTACTCACACAAGAAGAGATGTTTTTGTTTGAGTGTGTGCTTATCTTGCGTATCCTCTCTCACCTTGGGTATGTGGTGTCTCGGGGTGAATATGCTTCGATTCTAGAGGATGAGAGATGGGATACAGAGGTTTTTTCATGCGCGCATACACACAAGAACATCATTGTGAAAGATATAAACCGCTCTTTGAAGGAGAGTCAGATGTGAACCTCTTTGTGTTATAATTTTTCTCAATGGACGAATTTAGAAAGGACAAAGATAGAATTGGCAAACTTGAGCGAGGGCTCTATTCTCGAAAACACACTTCGGATTATGAAGATGCCCGTACTCCACTTGTAGAGAAAGAGCAGGAGGTGAGTCCTTTGTGGAAGGCTGACAATGATGATGTGACGAAGCTCCTTTTGCTCGAGAGAATGCGCCATGAGCGTGAGAGAGGCACTTTATTCAAGAAAATCCTGTTAGGGGCCATTCTTTTTTTTCTCGTTTCTCTCGGTGTCGCAGCCTATCTTTTTTTTGGCGGGGGGAACCTTGTTTCAGCAAATAACATCGATATTTCTGTGTCTGGGCCGACGACTACATCGGGTGGTGAAGACATTTCTCTTGATGTGATCGTGAAGAATACAAATCGCGCTGAACTTCAGGGGGTTAATTTAACCGTTGAGTATCCACCTGGTTCTCGAGTCTCTGGTGATGTCAACACAGAACTTGTGCGACAGGTGGAGTCGATAGGTATAGTCCCTGCAAATGGTGAGACGCGAAAAACAATCAAGTCGATTCTCTTTGGTGAAAAAGAAAGTATAAAGCAAATCAAGATGACGCTCGAGTATCGCATAAAAGGGTCGAGCGCAACATTCTATAAAGACAAGCATTACGAGGTGGCCATAAAGTCTTCGCCGGTTATCGTGACAGTCGATTATCCAAAAGAAGTAAATTCAAACCAGAATTTTAATTTTAACATTGAAGTGACTTCAAATAGTGCGGAAACACTCAAAAACATTCTCTTGAAAGCAGAGTATCCTTTTGGCTTCACATTTTCTTCTGCAAATCCAAGTCCAACTGTAAAAAATGACAATACTATCTGGCGCATTGGTGATTTGGGCAGTGGAGAAAAACGCACTATTCGTATTCACGGCAAACTTGAAGGACAAAATGAAGAGGAGAGAACATTTCGTTTCTCGACAGGAATTTCAAGTGAGAAGGACCCAAACAGTATCGGAGCGGCGTTTAGTATTCTCGCAGAATCTGTCCACATTAAAAAACCATTTATCGGTCTTGATATCGCCATAAAAGATGACACTTCAGCCGAGTCTGTTGTACAGCTTGGTGAGAAGGTGCAGACAAATATCATATGGTCAAACAATCTTCCGACGAAACTTCTTGATGTGCGTATTGAGGCGAAACTTTCGGGAAGTGCCCTTGATCGTATTTCGGTTACTCCAAGCCAAGGGGGATATTATCGTTCTGTCGACAATACAATAGTCTGGGATAGAACCGGCTCGAGTGATTTTGCTGATGTAGATCCAGGGTTTCGTGGAGTCGCCTCATTTACGTTTGCTTCGCTTTCAAATCTTCCAACGGGCACCAGAAACCCACAAATTAATATCGCAGTAACAGCCAGTGGTAATCAGGTTGTTTCCGGGGGGACACCACTCCATGTTTCTTCTGATGAAAGTAAGCTGGTTAAAATAAATTCAGTGCTCGGGTTCCTTGCTCGAGCGGTGCGCTCTATTGGGCCATTTGAAAATATGGGGCCGATTCCACCAAAAGCAGATAAAGAAACCACTTATACAATTATTTGGGATCTTTCGAGCTCTTTAAACAACCTCTCAAACACCACAGTCACCGCGACTCTCCCGCAATATGCAAAATGGAATGCTCTCGTGAACCCAACGTCCGAAAAAGTAATCTATGACCCTCTAAATTCAACCATCACGTGGAATGCGGGAGATATTCGCGCGGGCACAGGGTCGGGCACTCCACCGCGAGAGGTTGCATTTCAGATTGCAGTAACCCCCTCTCTTTCTCAAATTGGAAACATAATTCCACTTCTTTCCAATGTAAAAGTCTCTGCCAAGGATCTCTTTTCTCAAAAGATCCTCGAATATAGCGAGCAGTCAATTACCTCAAACATAACGTCTGATCCAAATTCTAAACCAGGGGATGGGGTTGTCGCGAAGTAGAAAAAGCAATAGTATAGCCAAATGAAAGACAATACGAGAAATTTAGAAGAAATCGTAGCCCTCGCAAAGCGTCGTGGTTTCATATACCCAGGTTCTGATATCTATGGAGGGCTTGCTGGTACGTGGGATTGGGGACCACTTGGTGTGGCTTTGAAAAACAACATCAAGAATCTTTGGTGGAATATGTTTGTGCTTGGTCGCGCCGATGTATACGGTATCGAGACCGCTCTCCTTATGAATGCAAAAGTGTGGGAAGCATCAGGACACGTCGGTGGTTTTGCCGATCCACTTGTTGAGTGCTCGAAATGTAAACGTCGTTTTCGAGAAGATATTTTAGAAGACAAGAAGAAATGTGCAGAGTGTAACGGTGCGCTTGGCGAGGCACGACAGTTCAATATGATGTTTAAGACAAATATTGGTGCAGGGGAAGATAGTACCTCTGTTTCATATTTGCGTCCCGAAACAGCGCAGGGTATGTTTGTAAATTTTAAAAACATCATTGATTCATTTCATCCAAAACTCCCGTTTGGTATTGCCCAGATTGGAAAGGCATTTAGAAATGAGATTGCTCCTCGAGATTTCCTTTTTCGTACGCGTGAGTTTGAACAGATGGAAATAGAGTATTTTGTACGAGAGGGAGAATGGGAAACACATTTTGAGACGTGGAGAAAAATGATGCATGAATGGATGAGTGCGATTGGTCTTCTCCCTGATCATATCCACGAACTCGAACTTCTACCAGAGGATCGAGCACACTATTCCAAGCGCACGATTGATTTTGAATATGATTTTCCATTTGGAAAAAAAGAGCTCTATGGTTTGGCATATCGCACAGATTTTGATTTGCGCAATCACCAAACGGCAAGTGGTGTGACTCTTGAATATTATGATGAAGAAACAAAAGAGCGTTTTATCCCGCATGTGATAGAACCAACATTTGGAGTTGATAGAACAGTGCTCGCATTACTCTGCGAAGCACTGACAACTGATACTTTAGGAGATGAGCCTCGCACATATCTCAAACTCTCACCGCTTATCGCCCCAGTGCGTGTTGCCGTCTTTCCACTTCTGAAAAATAAACCAGAACTCGTTTCAAAGGCGCGCGAAGTGTACGCTCTTATACAAAAAGCAATCCCAAATGCTGTGTTTGATGACAATGGAAATATAGGGAAGCGATACAGAAGGCAAGATGAAATCGGTACCCCGCACTGCATCACAATAGATTTTGACACTCTTGAAGACGATACCGTGACACTCCGCGACAGAGATTCAGGCGAGCAAAAGCGAGTTGCAGTATCTGGTTTGTTAGGAAATCTCTCATAAGTTTGAATTCTTCCTCTTTTTCTGTAGAATGGCGATAGACCCCACCCTTCGGAGGAAATATGACCGACAGCGCTCCGGCCCCGCTCGTACTCGAGCGGGGTTTTTTCTTGTTTTATTTCTATGCTAGACTCTGCCGTACTTGTCCCGTAGAGAATTTCACTAAAAACTTTTATAAGAATAAATAGACAGTATTTGAAAAACAAGTAGGATGAGTTATTAATTCATTATTATTAAATTTCTATTTGGATGAAAATAAAACAGAAAAGACTATCAAGTGGTGTGACTCTGATCACTGTTCCGATGAAAGACACCCCGACTTCAACCGTGCTTGTTTTGGTTGAGGCTGGTTCAAAATATGAAACAAAGGATATAAATGGCATTTCGCATTTTCTCGAACATATGTGTTTCAAGGGGACTCTCAAGCGTCCTCGATCTATTGATATAAATCAGGAACTCGATCGAATTGGCGCTCAGAATAATGCATTCACCTCATTTGAGTACACAGGATACTACGCAAAAGCTCATGCAAAACACACGAAAAAACTCATTGATGTTATCTCAGATTTATATCTCAATCCGACCTTTCCAGAAAAAGAATTAGAAAAAGAAAAAGGGGTGATTATCGAAGAGATGAATATGTATGAGGATATGCCTCAAAGAAAAGTGGGAAATGTCTTCATCAAACTTCTTTATGGAGATCAGCCAATGGGGAGGACTATTCTTGGTGCAAAAGAGGTCATACGGGGAGCTACCCGAGAAAACTTTGTAGATTATAGAAAGAATCACTATGTCGCAGAAGCGACGACAATCATTGTTGCTGGTAATGTGAATGAAAAGACTGTTGAGACCCTAGTTTCAAAAGCGTTTGCACCAATTTCAAAAGGTAAAAAAGCAAAGAAAGTTAAGGTTACAGAAAAACAAAATAAACCTGCACTTTCTATATTTCACAAAGATACAGACCAAGCACACCTTATTCTGGGTGTCCGCACATTTCCTGTGACAGACAAGCGAGTTTCAACACTTCAGGTATTGAATGCTGTGCTCGGAGAGGGGATGAGTTCACGGTTATTTCAAAGACTCCGCGAAGAAATGGGAGTTGGGTATTATGTGCGTTCAGAGTCAGATGACTACACTGACCATGGGTATTTTGCAGTTTCAACTGGAGTTGACAGGGCGCGAGTGAAAGAAGTTGTTGTTGCGATTCTTGATGAATTTAGGAGTCTCAAAAAAGAACTTGTATCAAAAGAAGAATTAGAAAAAGCAAAAGAGTGTATTGTCGGCCGACTTTCTATGGGGCTTGAGTCGTCAGACGCAGTGGCAGAATTTGTCGGTATACAGCATGTTGTGACGAAAAAGATTAAACTTCCAAAAGATATTGAGAAAAAAATTCGCAAAGTTACTTCGAAGGACGTGCAAAAATTGGCTCAAGAAATCTTCATCTCAAAGACTCTCAATCTTGCTATCGTTGGGGATAAGAAAGATGAAAAGGGTATTACCTCCATTTTAAAAATATAGACAGAGTGTTAGTATTACCCTATATGGAAATGAAGCGAGAGCACAATACAATTAGCGTGACTTCTGGCACTATTGTGCGAGTTATTCTTTTTTTAGTGCTTTTCTATGTTATTTTCCTTATTAGGGACGTCTTTCTAGTGATGCTTACTGCTATTGTGATCGCGTCTGCGGTGGACCCTGGTACACGTTGGTTTGTAAAAAGAAAAATTCCTCGCGTTCTCGCTGTTATTGTTATTTATATTGCAGGTGCGGCTCTTGTGGTTTCTACTTTCTACTTTCTACTTTTGCCACTGGTCAATGAAGCGGCACAATTTTTAAAAACTCTTCCGGAATATTCCAACTCACTTTCACAAACTCAAGCTGTCGCGTCTACCGCCACAGTACCTTCAACAAATTTTCTCCAAGGGTTTTCAGAAAACTTCTCCCTCCCCGCTATTATTGATCAGCTCAATGTCACACTCTCAAATCTATCGAGCGGTTTCTTTGGTACAGTCGATGTCGTGTTCGGAGGTATCGTCAGTTTCTTTCTCATCATTATTCTTTCGTTCTACTTGGCAGTGCAAGAGGACGGGGTAGGAAAGTTTCTCCGCATCGTCGCTCCCGTTCCACAGGAGAAATATCTCATTGATTTATGGAGACGTTCCAAGGAAAAAATTGGTTTATGGATGCAAGGGCAACTTCTGCTTGCGGTCTTGGTCGCGGTGCTTGTTTTTATAGGCCTCTCTCTCGTTGGCATACGCGGGCCACTCCTCCTTGCCTTCCTTGCCGGTTTGTTTGAAATCATCCCGCTATTCGGGGCATTTCTTGCTGCAGCCCCCGCAATCCTTATAGCGTTTGTCGATGGAGGTATATCGCTCGCGCTCCTCGTAGCCGGACTTTTCATTATTATTCAACAATTTGAAAGTCAGCTTATTTATCCTGTGGTGGTCAAAAAAGTTGTGGGAGTGCCACCTATTATCTCAATTCTTGCTATTGTGATCGGTGGAAAGCTCGCGGGCTTTCTCGGTGTTATCATATCTGTTCCTGTGGCCGCGATTCTTATGGAGATTTTAAACGATCTTGAAAAGCGCAAAGTTCGCGAGCCATCATAATTACCGCCAATTCTTTCTATGGGCCAAAAAGATTTCTATATCACAACACCTATTTACTATCCAAATGCTAATTTGCACATGGGTCACGCATATACCTCAACGATATGTGATATTTTGGTGCGTTATCACAGACTTATCGGAGAGAAAACATATTTTCTTACAGGATCAGATGAAAATAGTGGAAAGGTTGTGAAATCGGCGCAGGAGGCCGGGAAGACGGTGGATGAGTTTTTGTCAGAAATAAATGAAAATTTTAAAAAACTCTACAGCAGTTTAAATATTTCGTATGATCAGTTTATTCGGACGACCGACAAGGAGAAGCACTGGCCGGGAGCAATAAAAATGTGGAACGCCCTTGTAGAGGCGGGAGATATTTACAAATCAGTATATAAAGGCCTGTATTGTCAGAATTGCGAAACGTTTTATACCGACAAAGATCTTATTGATGAAAAATGTCCTGTTCATCACACTGTTCCGGAAAAAATTGAAGAAGAAAACTATTTTTTTAAACTTTCTAAATATACAGACATTTTGAAAGAGAAAATTGAGAGTAATGAGTTTGAAGTAGTGCCTCAGTCACGCAAAAACGAAATCCTCTCACTCATGAATCGTGGTTTGGAAGATATCAGTTTCTCACGACCACTTGCAACTGTCCCGCACGGCATTCCAGTTCCTGGTGACCCGAGTCAGGTAATTTATGTATGGTGCGATGCACTTGTTAATTATATTTCAGCACTTGGATACGGAGGAGATGAGACGCTATTCAATAAATTTTGGCCGGCAGATGTTCACGTGATTGGTAAGGACATTTTGCGTTTCCATACTGCTATTTGGCCAGCCATGCTTCTTTCTGCTAAACTTCCACTTCCTAAGAAAGTTTTGGTGCACGGTCTCATTATTTCTGGTGGGCAAAAGATGTCTAAATCGCTCGGCAATGTTATTGTCCCCGACACACTCATTGATGAATATGGTGCAGAAGCGGTGAGATATTATTTGTCGCGCAAAGTTTCAACGTTTGAGGATAGTGACCTTACTCCAGAGAACTTTAAAGATGCTTATAATTCCGGTCTTGCAAACGGCCTGGGTAATCTCGTGAGTAGAATCATGAAAATGGCAGAGACACATTTGTCTCTTGCCCCGACTCTTTTAGAAGAAACACTCCCCGGAGACTATTCTAAAGCTATGGAATCTTTCAATATACAGAAAGCATCTGACATCGTGTGGGAGAAAATTGGCGAGCTTGATCTTCGTATTCAAGAAACGCAACCGTTCAAACTCGTGAAGACGGATAAAGAAAAAGCTTTAGAAATTATTTCTGGGTTAGTTGCGGATCTCTACACAATTAGTAGGATGCTTAACCCGATTCTTCCCCAAGCGTCCGAGATAATACAGAAATTAGTTAAGGAAAATAGATCTCCAGAGAAACCTCTGTTTGCTCGCAAAGATTAATGAAACCACTCTTTTTTGATATTCACTGCCACCTAGAAAGTGAAGACTATGCGTCCGATAGAGACGCAGTTCTCGAAAGGATGAATGAATCTTCTGTGTGGGGGATTAGTGTTGGCACTGACATACAGAGCTCGAAAGAAGTTGTTTCTCTTGCAGACAAACATGAAGGCGTGTTTGCATGTATCGGTGTGCACCCTAGAGATGATGCGAAAGCTATTTTTGATGAAAAAGAATTTACTCATATTGTAAAAAACCATAAGGTTGTTGCTATAGGGGAGTGTGGACTTGATTACTTTCGTTTTGAAGGAGATTTAGAAAAAGAAAAAAAACGACAGAGGGAACTGTTTGAAAAACAAATTTATTTTGCCCTCACACATGACAAACCCCTGATGCTCCATTGTCGGGATGCATATGAAGATTCAGTCGATATCCTAGAACATTTTGCCAAAAAGCATGGGGAGAAATTGCGTGGCAACGCACATTTTTTTGCAGGGGATGTGGATGTTGCAAGGCGCCTTTTGAGTATTGGTTTTACGCTCTCTTTCACGGGGGTTATCACGTTCGCTCGTAATTATGATGAGGTTATCCGATACGCGCCTCTAGAGAGTATTCTCTCTGAAACAGATGCTCCTTGGGTCGCCCCAATCCCGTATCGTGGGAAGCGCAATGAACCAAACTATGTAAAAGGGGTAGTATACCAAATTGCCATAATCCGCGAGGATAATTTGGAGACGGTCCGAAGCGCTATGGTGGAGAATGCCATGAGGGTTTTTGGCATTTCCGCATCCGTTGCCTAGTCGCCCTCTCTATGATAGCCTGTGGCGACTCCTGGAGCGTTTTTTGCTTCCAGTAGGCATTATTCGTTAATAGGAATGTCCATATGACCGAGTCCGTTCAAAAAGAGTCTGAAAACTCTGTTCGGGTCTACGAAGTGGGTTATCTTTTACTCCCTTCCATTTCCGAGGAAAAAGTTTCAGACGAAGTGTCTCTTTTAAAGAGTGCTATAGAAAAGCACTCTGGTGAATTTATTTCAGAAGTTTCTCCTAAGCATATGCTACTTGCATATGAAATAGTGAAGCATATTGGCGCGCGTAACGAGCGTTTCAACGACGCGTACTTTGGCGCCATCCGATTCAAATCTGAATCAGAGAGTATTTCAGCGCTTACTAAGGTTCTAGAAGAAAACCCAAGTGTTCTTCGTTTTCTTCTTATCAAGACAGATAAAGAATCTCGTAAACCTGCCTCAAAGCGTGGAGAAAAGGAAAAAACAGAAGTTTCTCCAGATAAAGTTGTGTTAGAAACAGCGACTCTCCCAAACTTCTCACAGGAAGAAATAGACAAAAGTATTGAAGAATTGGTTAGACAGTAATAGACTACGCATACCATTATTCATTAATCTCTCTAACGATATGTACCTCAATAAAGCTCTCGTTATCGGAAACCTTACTCGCGACCCTGAAAACAAAGCATTACCCTCAGGTATCCAAGTTGCAAGTTTTTCAGTTGCCACTAATCGTGTTTGGAAGGACAAGAATGGAGCAAAACAAGAAAGTGTTGATTATCACAATATTGTTGTTTTTGGTCGCCAAGCGGAAACAGTATCTCAGTATTTAAAAAAGGGAAGTTCTGTGCTCGTCGAGGGAAGGATGCAGACTCGTAGTTGGGACGCACCAGATGGTTCAAAGCGATATCGAACCGAGATTGTAGCCGACCGAGTGCAGTTTGGTCCCCGAAAAGAGGGTGGAGCCTCATCTCCTTCAGGATCCACAGCTTCAGCCCCAAGTGATGATAAGGGTGCAAGCGACGGCAAAGAGGCACTCGATACCATTGAATATCCAGCAGACGAGATTAACCCAGACGATATTCCATTTTAGAAAATTAACAAACGAAGTGAGTATAATTTACTCACCCTATCAAATTATTTGCCAGGGGCAAAGTAAAATCCATTAGGATTTTACTTGATGGGGTCATGATTATTTCTAATTCGTTTCACTCATAAGAAAAATCAATGAAACCAAACAAAATTACTCACAATATTGACTACAAGGATACAGAACTCTTGAAGAAATTTTTAAATCCTCATGCTCGTATTCTTTCTCGAAAGAAGACTGGGCTTACTGCAAAAGATCAGCGAAAACTTGCCCTTGCGGTAAAGCGCGCGCGATTCCTCGCTCTACTCCCGTTCGTTTCTCGGTAGGCTTCATATTTTTCTATCCCAAAAAACCAAGCAATAGCTTGGTTTTTTGTTTGAAGGAGTATAATAGCTTTATGAAACGAGTTCCATATTGGGCGCAAGGTTTTCTTTTTGCTTGCGCACTTATTTTTCTTATTTTTTTTCTAAAAATAATTTGCCCTATTGACGTCGGGTGCCTTGCCGATCCATTTCTTGTGCCATTGTTCTCTCCTTTATTACTATTAAAAATTTTTCATATCGGAGAACTCGGTCCATGGGAGCCATTTTTTATTATTATATTTTGGGCTATCTTCGCTTTCTATATTGGTTTGTTTTTTGAAAAGAGGAGAAATAAAAAAAATATTTCTGATTTACTAAAAGAATCATAACAAAAACACCTCGTGGACCACAGGGTGTTTTTGTATTCACAATTTAGAAATTACTCCCGAGTCTATCAGTGTACTCTCCCGTGTCGGTATTAATGCGAAGGATATCTCCTTCTTTGACAAACATTGGCGCATTTATGATCGCCCCTGTTTCAAGTACCACTTGTTTGGTACCACCTTTTGCAGTATCACCACGCACTGCTGGGTGCGCCTCAACAACCTTGAGGTCTACTTTTATAGGAAGCTTTAGTCCAATAATTTTTTCATCAAATATCATAACAACCACGACGCTATTTACCTTGAGAAACTTTCCTTTGTTTCCCACCATATCTACCGGGAGACTAAAACGCTTGGAAGGATCGTCTATTTCACAGAACCACCACTCTCCTTTATTTTGATAAAGAAACTTTATATCTTTTGTATTGATATCTGCTTCCTCGGCTTTTTCTGATACATGGAACGATCGCTCGGTTATTTTTCCAGTTACGAGGTTTTTTAATTTTGTTGCATTGACCGGCTTTCGCTGTTGTTTGCGAAATACATGAGAGTCGATAACCTCGTATGGGTCTCCATCAAGTACAATATATTTTCTCTCGACTATTTCGTTGTATTCAAGCATAAATTGGACCTTTTGGGGCGTTAAAAACTGTAAAATCAACTGTACCACTACAGTTTTCAAGAAAAATGATGCAGTAGAGCGACAAGAAAACCATTCTAGCCGATGGGGCAGGAAAAGTCCACAGATTTTTTATGCGCCAGAAGCAATCTCTAGTACGATAAGGGTGCATGAAATCTTTTGAACAAGGGGGTTTTGTTCCCCAAAATGAACAAGGCAACGAAAAAAGAGAAGGAGAAATGGATCCTATTGAGGGTCCCCTTCAAGAACTTTTGCCGATTCATTTTACATCGGAACAGATTTTTAAATTGAAGGACCTTCTTAAGAGGGGTGAATTTTCTTTAGACAATCTTCCTCCCATGGGTGAAACCTACGCTCGTGACACCTTGATTCCACTTATAACAGAATTTTTTGAACTTACCGATGTAAAGGAACAAGGCAAGAAGGGGAAAGAAATTGTAGAAGCATTACAAGCGCTCTAAATAAAATACAAAGCGCGTGCCGTCTTGTGAGTTGGTCACGCGCTAGGGATGCAAGTCATTCAAGCCCACAAGAGGACTTCTCCAAACCAAGGTGGATTTCATATTCTCGGTAACACTTTTTTGTATGAGTTATATCCGAGAATACCAAGTCTTGACCTTCGTCTGAAAACTCTCTGGTAGCCCCACCTTCCTCATCTTACCGGTATTAATCGGCGCAAAGGAATTACCTGCACTTGGATGACTAGCAGTTTGTTTCGACAAACGATTCGCGTGAAGAATGATTCCTCACATCGCCCCACAGAATTAAGAGGTTGGTGTCGAAACAAAGGGGAATACCCTTTATAGACGTGCTAGGTCTGTGTGGTCCGAGATTAGAGTACCACAATTTTTTAATCGAGCAAGCTTTACCAGAAATTATACTTCTTTGAGTTTTGTTCGAATGTCTTTCAAAATCGCATTCGCTATCTTTGTGTCATCTTTGAGCATTTGTCGTGTCGCGTCATATCCACGTCCGAGTTTTATTTCGCCATACGAATATGAGCTGCCAGACTTTTGCATAATTCCAAATTTTTCCCCGAGAGCGATGATTTCTCCCTCGCGAGAGATTCCTTCGTTGTACATAAGGTCAAACTCTGTTTGTTTGAAAGGTGCTGCGACTTTGTTTTTCACTACCTTTACGCGGACACGCCCACCCATGACCTCCTCACCCTTTTTGATTTGAGCAATTCTTCGGATATCAAGGCGCACCGATGTGTAGAATTTGAGCGCTTTTCCTCCCGGAGTTGTTTCAGGGTTTCCGAACATAACGCCAATTTGCATTCTGATTTGGTTTATAAAAATAACAATTGTTTTTGATCGTGCGACAATAGCCGTCAGTTTGCGGAGTGCTTGAGACATCAAGCGAGCTTGTTTACCGACATGGTATGCTCCCATGTCTCCCTCGATTTCATCTTTTGGGGTAAGTGCCGCAACAGAGTCGATGACGATGACATCCATTTTCCCTGAACGGACCAGACTCTCCACAATTTCTAGAGCCTGTTCTCCGTTGTCTGGTTGAGAGATGAGTAGTTCGTCAATTTTAACACCAAGATTTTTTGAATATTCTGGGTCCATAGCGTGTTCTGCGTCGATGAACGCACAAATTCCTCCAAGCTTTTGCGCTTCTGCAATCACATGGAGAGAGAGCGTTGTTTTTCCAGATGATTCTGGTCCAAAGATTTCAATAATTCTTCCGCGAGGAAGTCCTCCGACTCCAAGTGCCGCATCAAGTCCAATAGAGCCAGTGGATATTGCATTCACATCGACACGGGGTTTCTCACCAAGTTTCATGATAGAGTCTTCGCCGAATTTTGTTTTTATCTGGCGTATAGTCTCGTCAATATTTTTTGGAGCGTTTTTTTCTGTATCTTTTTCTTTTGGTTTTTTCATATTATTTTTGATGATGATGCTGTACTTGTCGACTTGTTTCCCGTGCTCTGTGAGGGCAGATTTTTTAAGGAGGGGATTGTTTCCTCCCCAGGGAGGACTACATGAAGATATACCTCTTTTGTCCTTCCAAATTTGTCTTTTGCTGATAATTTAATTATCGAATAGCCGACAGGAGCAATGACAGTCTCTCTGAATTTACCCTCCGTGTCAACAAAAATCGGATGGTCGTTGAGGTATATATAGGAAATGTTTTTTGCCATCCCCGTCACCATAACTCCTTTGTAGGTAAGGGTTTCTCCGTCTAAAGGTTTTGTAACAGTTATGATTGGGCCTTCGATAAGGCTTTTTGATTGAAAGAGCACATAGAGAACAAGAGACACGGCAAGTATAAGAAAAAAAATCTTTCGAATTCTAAGAGAGTTATCCTTCATTGTTTTCAAACGATTCTTTCGGTGGAACCTCCTCGGATTTCATAAGCACTTCTCGTGGTTTTGCTCCAGAGCCAGGCCCCACCACTCCGCGTTCTTCAAGCATATCAATCAAGCGTGCTGCGCGAGCGTACCCAACTCCGAGCTTTCTTTGGAGATACGAAGTAGATGCTTTTCCTGAACGCATGATTTCCTCGCGGGCATCCTCGTAGAGGTCGTCTTCATCATCGTCTCCAAGTGTTGCTTCAAAGAGGGAATTTTTATTATTTTCAAGTGAGAAATCTATCTCACTCGGAGCATCATTCTCGTAGTTCTCAACTAAATATTTTACAAGCTTCTTCACTTCATTTTCTGATATAAATGCTGATTGAATACGGAGTGGTTTCGACATCTCTGCGGACATATACAGCATGTCTCCAGCGCCAAGGAGTTTCTCTGCCCCTGCGGTATCGAGAATCGTGCGTGAGTCTACTTGGGAAGCTACCTGAAGAGCGATACGGGTGGGCACATTTGCTTTAATAAGGCCGGTGATGACATTGACCGATGGGCGTTGTGTTGAAAGCAAAAGGTGAATACCGACTGCTCGACTCATCTGCGCAAGACGCACAATCGCAGATTCCAGCTCTCGTGGATAGGCTTGCATAATATCGGCAAGCTCATCTATCACGATGAAAATGTAAGGCATTGTCTCAGGAAGTTCTGTATCTTCACTCGTGCCACCTCTCTCTCGAGCCTTTTTAAGTTCAGGTTCAAGAATATTTTTGTGATACGAATCAATATCTCGCACAGAGTGTCCCTCGAGTACATCGTAGCGTCTATCCATCTCTTTTGCCGCCCACTTAAGCGAGAGGATGGCTTTCTTTGCTTCGGTAATGACCGGGGTAAGGAGGTGGGGGATTTTGTTGTAGAGTGTGAGCTCGACTCGCTTTGGATCTATCATAATAAATTTAAGCGTTTCCGGAGGGTTTCGGAAAAGGAGGGACGCGATGATGGCGTGAATTGTTACAGATTTTCCAGAACCCGTTGCTCCAGCGATGAGAAGGTGAGGCATTTTTGCAGCATTTGCAAAATGAGCCGCACCAGTAATGTCCTTTCCGAGCGCGACCAAAAGTGGTTTCTCTGAATTCTGGAATTCTGGTTCTGAAAGTATAGAACCAAGCCCCACTGTTGTTTTCGTTGTGTTTGGTATTTCGATACCGACAAGTGATTTTCCTGGGATGGGGGCTTCGATGCGCACGGGGTGTGCTGCGAGCGCAAGTTCAAGGTTGTTTTGAAGTCCAAGAATACGAGAAAGTTTCACTCCCTCCGCAGGCTTGAGCGCATACCGGGTGACAGAGGGTCCTATCGAAACTTCATCCATCTCAACAACAATACCAAAATTTTGTAATGTCCTCTTGATAATATTTGCATTTGCCTTTATGTCTCCGACCTCAGGTTTCCCTCTGTCTTTTTCAACTATAGAAAGCGGGGGAGGAGTAAATGGGCGAAGTGATACGCCACGAGTTTTGAGTGATATAAATTCTTCGTCCCTCTCTTTTGTTCCACCACCCCGCACCGTATCAAATGCTTTTTGCATTATCCCGCTTTTTACTTCCTCTTGAACCGGTTCAAGTTTTTTTACTGTTTCTATTGGGGGCAATACCACAGTCCCTGCGTCGCTGGGATCTTTCGGTTTTCTTTGGAAAAGTCTTTTCAGTGTAAATAGAAAATCAAGTTTAAGTGCAGTATCAAAGATCACAAGGAAGGAGATGACGAGAAGTGCAATCAAAAGAAACGCGCTCGCGTATACATCTACAAGAGAGACGAGAGGGGAGGAAACAAGGGTACCAACAATCCCTCCTGTTCCACGAGCAAGCAAATTTAAAAGTCCAAGAGCAGAGAGAAGAAAAAGAATACTCCCTACAGTTTGGCTTCCGACGAAACTTCTTTTGAGGCTTTGGAAGTAGGCAACACAGAGCATAAAACAAACCATGGGTAGGAGAAAGTATCCATACCCAAACAGAAGGCGAAGAATACCAGGACTTGTGGGTAGCCCGTACAGTTTGTCCCCGACAATACCCGCTTTACCAAGAGAGGCTAGTATAAAAAATACTCCTAAGACGAAGAACACTATCGCAAGGACACCCTGTATCGTCTCTTCTTTGAGGTTTTTAAATGGCGAAATTCTCGCTACAATCCCCCCTTCTGAATCTTTCTCTTTTTTCTTTCTTCCCATGATGATTTTTAAACAATAATACCATACAAAACAATTTTATTAATTAAGAAAACTAGCAGGAGCCCTTATGTGAGACCGTATAGTGGGCTATCGAGAAGGGGGAGGGGGAGGTTGTCTTAGAAAAAATGGGGGGCACATTTCCTAAAAATCCTTAAAAGACACTTGATTTCTTCTAAAGGACATGGTAGGATTATAAGGACATATAAAAGAGACACAAAAATTGTTTGGAAAGTCCCTTAGTGACCTTTATGGACAATAATCTTAATACAGACAAAAAAGAATCACCTACTCCTCTAGTACATGATTCTAATATGGAAATAAAGGATTTTAATCAGTTTAATCTTTTTAAAAAAGACAAGAACTTTACTTTTGCGCACCAAAAACTTGAAAAACTTAGTGCTGCAGTCTACATGATTACAAACTTATTTGAGACGGACGAACCACTCAAATGGTCCTTGAGAAATCTATCCACAGAGCTCGTGCACTTAAATATTGCTTTACAGTCAGATTTATCACAGAGAACAACAAGTGTTGAATCGCGAATGAGGGAGATAATCCTCGAGATCGTATCTCTGCTCGATATAGCTTCATTTGGGGGGTTAGTCTCCTCTATGAATGTCTCTGTTATAAAAAGGGAATTTCAATATGTGTTGCATACCATTACAAAAATTACTCGTAGTAGAGAAAGGGTAAATCTAGGTCTCGATGAGAGCTTCTTTGTTGTTGACACGCTTGATTCTAGGAAAGGGAATAGTGAAATAGAATCAAAATACGAAGTGGTTTCTATAAAAGACAAAACAGATATCCTAGAAGAGACTCGCTCAACGAACCAAGCATCAAGAAGTCTCTTATATGATGAAACTCATGAAAAATCTGAAAAACTAAAACTTTTTAGCCCTGTGGCCGTAAAAAAGAACAAAAGACAGAGCCTCATTATTACACTCCTTAAGAAAAAGAAAGAAGTCATGATAAAAGATGTCTCTGATGTTATTCGAGATTGTAGTGAAAAAACTATTCAAAGAGAGCTTTTGAGTCTAGTAGAGCAAGGTATTTTGAGCAAAGTCGGTGAGCGTCGCTGGACTAAGTACAGCCTTGTATAGAGAGAACTACTTTAAAGCTGAAATCACTCAAATAGCTCCTCGCTAGGATTAGTGGCCATTCTGTTGACTTTCTGGGTTTTAGAGGTTAATATTGACTTTGCTGCCAAATCTGCCCAAAAGCCCATTTTGCAGTTATCCACAAGGTTTTTTGCAGATTGAACGATTGAGATTTATAATGGTTTATACATGAGAGGCCATGATGGCCCTTTGTGTAATAAACTGAAACTCATATCGTCTCCTAGACTGCCGGAAGCCTGAAACGCAAAGGTCTTTGACAAGAAAATATAGTGTGTGCAAGTTCTATTCCGAACTGATTTTTCCATTATGGTTGTCAAACAGATATTCAGGCGAAAGGTACCAACTCGCTCTCACTTCGAGTCGACCCCCGTACCACTTTGAACATTTCTTAAATTAAGAAATTTTTAAGGTGGTGCGGAGGATTGAGGTGAGGGGTTGAAAATTTATTAGGAAATTATTAGTTTTTTAAAAAAGCGATACTAAAAGCAATTTTAGTATCGCGTGAACAATTTCTTTCCAGATCCCTTATTAGTAATTTTCTGGAAGAAGTTATCAACAACGAAATTACAATTATGAAAAGATTATTTACAGGTGTTATCGCGTTCGCAATGGTTTTGACTATCGCAGGTTCTGTCTCTGCTTCAAAAGCAAAGGCAGCAACAATTGCTGATCTTCAGGCTATGATTGCTCAGTTGACAGCACAGCTTTCAGCTATGAGCGGTGGTTCTACATCGGGTGCTACTTTCTCTGTCGACTTAACTATGGGCTCAAAAGGAGCAGATGTTACTGCTCTCCAGAACTTGCTCATCGGTAAGGGATACGCTATCCCTGCTGGAGCAACTGGATACTTCGGTGGACAAACAAAGGCAGCAGTTTCAGCATGGCAGGCATCCGCTGGTATTTCACCAGCAGCCGGCTACTTTGGTCCTAAGTCTCGCGGAGCAGTAAATGCAATGGCATCAACAGGTGGAACAACTCCAGTTGTACCAACTCCAGTTGGAACAACGGTTCCAGTAGGAATTTCTACACCAGGTGTTGAAGGTATCCTCACAGTTGACCTTAACCCAACACCAGGATCTGGTTTGACTCTTCGTGAGAATGACCAGATGGCATCGTATATCGGAATCCGTATTCGCCCTCAAAACTCTGACGTTGTCGTTCAGCGTGTGAAGGTTGACCTCGGTACAAACTCAAACGTCTACACAAAGGTATTTCGAAAGATTTACTTGATGGATGGAAGTACAGTTGTCGCTTCACAGGACTTGACTACATCGACAGTTACTCGTGAGTCTGGTTCACCAGATCGCTTCGTGATTACTTTGACTGGCTTCCAGTTCCTTGTTGCTAAGGACGCTACAAAGGCTCTCACAGTCGCCTTTGATCTCTACTCGTCAATTAGCGCCGCTAATGTAAGTACCTTCTCAGGGATTCCAGTTATAATTCCTAAAGATGGTGTTCGCGCAACAGATGGTGCTGGGCTTGATCAATATGGTCCTGCAGCAATAAATGGATTCAATTTGCAACAGACACTCTCCACTTCATTAGTTGACTCAGCTCAACTTCAGCTTTCAACAGATTCCAACACACCTAAGGCTGCTGAAATCGTTGCATCTGACGGAACAGCAAACAATGAAAAGGATAAAGTTGCTCTCCTTACAGCAAGTCTTTATGCTCAAAAGGACAACACAGTTGTTCGAACATGGGCGGTTCGTGTTCAGAAGACTGGTACTGGTACAGCTACAATGCCTACAGTATGGCTTATGGACGGTTCTACCGCAGTTGGTAGTGCTGCTGTGACCTACTCTGGTGTTACTGGTACTGCAACCTTTAACAACTTAACTCTCTCGATTCCTAAGGACACTACAAAATCCTTTACAATCGCAGTTGATGTCCGGTCTGCAAATGGTACAGCGACAACTCTTGCCGCTTCTACTACTGCAAGTGACATCGCAGCAGAGAACTCACTTGGTTCAACGATTACTGCTGGTACGAACCTCACAGGTTCAGCTACCGGTCAGTCAATTGTCGCTCGCAACATTGGTCCAGTATTTACTCTGACAGGAAGGAATCCTGTTAAGGGAGCAACTCCTGTAAATGGAAACAACTCTACATCAACAATGTCTTCAACATTCACATTGAATGTTCAGGCAGTTGGTGGTGATATTCTCTTTGGTGCAGCAGGTTCATCTACAGCAATGTTCGCCACAAGTAGTTCATTCACTGTGTACCAAAACGGTTCAGCAGTAATCCTAATCGTTGCATCTTCAACAGCATATGACACACCTTCTTCTGGCGTTGTTACAAGCAACAACAGCTTCACACTCCAGAGAAACAACAGTATCTCTATCCCAGTTACATTCCTTTTTGAAGGACGAAGTCATGTCACAGGCGCTGTAACTAGTGGTGTTTACGCAGTTGGGATAAACTCAATTGCATGGGTTTCTTCTAACGGATCAAGCTCATCGACCTTCATGGCAGGTAACACTGACTGGAGAACATCGACAGTTTCACTTCCGTAATGTAGGTTTCCTTCTTTCTACTGGCCTAGGCTAGTGTAAAGAAAAACAAAAAACCACTCCGTACGGAGTGGTTTTTTGTTGCTCGTTTTTTAGCTTTTTCTCTAGTCGTTTCCGTGTTTAACTCTTAACTCTAAACAAAACTTAAATCAACACTCCAGTATACTGGAGTGCCAGTTCACCATCTCTTCCATCTCTCTATCTATATACATCTCTCTTTTTCCTCCATCAAATCTCCAACCTTCACTCCAGTATACTGGAGTGCCAGTTTTCTTTTTCTACCCTCATCTTTCTACCCGTCTTTATTTTTAAGCATCCCTTTATGTCACTCCAGTATACTGGAGTGACTTTGCTATTTATCTTTTTGTTTATTTATTTCAAGTAACACTTAACTTTCACTAAAGTCAACGGGAGTGAAAATATATATGTATTTGAGAAATTCCTTTAAAAAGAAGAGGTCTTCGACCTCTTTGATATGATTGCTCCAGAGCCATATTTCTTGTATCGTGAATAGGTAGTTACACTATATGGTTGCTCAAAAAAAAGAACAAATATCCAAAAGAAGAGGGGGAGACGGACTTTTTATTTTTGGCATTATTGGCCTTGTGATTCTCACGGGGATTTTCTATTTTTCTCCGAACTCAAATAGCTCAAAAACAAAAGATGCAAGCATCACGAAGGCCTCATCAACTCCAGGATTTTTTAGCTCACTTTTCAGATCATTTCCTACTTTTGCTCCAGGGACTACCTCAAGTTTTCGTATACCTCCACCTCCGCAAGGGTCGGGAGTTCCTGTTCTAGGGCAGACGACAGGTCAATATGGTCAACAGAATCAAATCCCAAAAGAAAATCTTTCAGTTTGGAAGGGGAAAGTTACTGTAAGCCAAGGCAACGCTTCTTTTGAAATACAACCATACAAGGAATACATCACCATACGCGCAGGCTCTGTTGGTCCTAACGGAGTGACCATCACAGGGTGGAGACTTGAAAATGGAAGGGGAGAGAGATCCTATCAATCAGGGGGAAACACGGTTCATCTTACCGCGGAGTCCATCTTGATTCCTGGAGGCGCAAAACTTCTGATACCAAAAGGTACAAATTATTTTCGTCCTGTGACTCTTATGGCAAACCAGACAGCAACGATTGTCACTGGGGGAGTGCTCAATTTTGGAGGTGCGCCACTGCAAGGATTTCAGGTAAACAAGTGCAGTGGCTATCTCGAGCAGTCAGAAGATTATCAATTCTTCCCGTCACTCTTTACCCAATGCCCACTTCCTAGAAACGAGGAGGGCGCTCGTACACTTGAAAATAGTTGTTACAAGTTTGTTCAATCGATGAACTCGTGCCACACTCCGAAGTTTCCAGATTTAACACGCATCGGTACTCGCCTTGAACCTGGGTATGTCGACAATATTCCCGGGCTCTCAGATCAATGTAAGGATTATTTGAAAGAGCATTTTTCTTACACTTCCTGCGTAGTTAACCATTCGGCAGACAAAGATTTTTATGGGAGTGATTGGAGACTTTTTCTTAATCGCTCATGGGAGATGTGGGGAAAGGATCGAGAGGTTTACACGCTCTACGATGATAAGGGAAAAATCGTCGACCAGAGTTTCTCTGGGTTTTAGCATAATTTTTGAAATGATATACTACTTGTATGCGAAAGTATTTTGACCACACCTTCTTTCGATTCCTCTTTGGATTCCTCGCAATCCTTGCATTAAGCTTCGCGCTCCTCTTTTTTGTTGAACGCTGGAATACCAATACGAATCCCGATGGTACATCGACCTATGTGGATGCGCATGTATCAAACACTACTCCCAACTAATTTTTGACAGAGTTTAGAAAATAGGTAGTATCAGTAAAGAAAAAGTGCGGAAACAGGCGGTTAGTGTAGACAATTGTCTGTCGATGAAGATAGGCAAAGGTGGGTTAGATCCCCACTGTCTGGCTCTATATTCCGCAAGAACTTTTGCGGTTAGCGAAGTCTCTTAGATCCGCTGGGGGAGTGGCCCTGTCCATAGTGTAGGTGGGGGAGGCTGTGAACCATTCGTTTTGGCGAAGGGGGAGCCAGCAATGAAACACCATCGCAAGGGAATAATCTTCCCATGAGTTTCGCGCTTTGGTCGGCACACAATACACCGTGTGCCGACTTTCTATTTACCACCTCAATTTTGACAAGAGATTGTATATAAGTAGTATCAAAACACTACAGTATAGTGTAGTAATTCTTGTTTTCCATTACTTATGATACGTATGAGCACTCCAGTATACTGGAGTAAATATAATCTTCCGTTATCAAAAATTGTCTATTTTCACTCCAGTATACTGGAGTGCTGACATATTTAATTTATCTTATATTTCATGCCACACATTTCAAAAAACAGACTCAATCAACAGGTATTTAATAAGGTGATGTTCCAGTTTGCGGAAACCTTTAAAGAAGCTGATAGTAGGTCAAACACTGTTTTTGTTGTAAATGAGCTTTTTACAAAAACAGAAAAAATAATGTTTGCAAAGAGGATTGCAATAATTTATCTCTTAGACAAAAATGTTTCTTTTGAGAAAATTTCAAACACACTTCGTATTAGCCATACAACAATCTCAAAGTATTCACTTGCGCTTGAGCAAGGTAAATATAAACAACTTATGATGGTAATTACTAAAAAGGGGAAATTGTTAGACAGTTTAGAAAAATTGCTCCAGATGGGTTTGCCTCCGATAAGGAAAGGCCGTTGGAAAAATATCTAAATGTAAGGTGTGAAAAACCTTGAGGATCGAACAGGCTTCGACGTTCTCTTTTGCAATTTTAGATGCAATTTCAGATTACTATCTCCAAATTTTTAATTTAAAGGATAAAAATTCTTACGAAAATCAACGGGAGTAAGAATTGGAGAGGTTTTTAGGGGTCTCTATTCTCTCTTGATCTTTGTCCGCCTTTGTTCTAGAAAGAGTGGATGAAAAAACACCTTCTTAGGGGTCTTGTACTGCTTTCTATATTGGGTGCTCTTCCCCTCATTGCCTTAGCAGACACTCGCGTTACAGCTGATATTACAGGGAATACCACATGGAGTGCCGTAAATAGCCCCTATATTGTAGATTCTCCAACGGTGACAATTTACGCAGGCTCAACGCTTACTATAGAACCAGGGGTAGTGGTGAAGTTTGCTCAAGGTTCAGAACTTTTCAACTATGGTAGGGTTATTGCTCACGGTACTGTCGACAAACCAATATACTTCACCTCGCTACTTGATGACTCACTAGGGGGTGATACAAATATGGATGGTTCATCAACGCAACCGGCACCCTACAATTATTGGGACATTTCTGTTTCAGGTCGGTTTGCTTCATTTGATGCTGATTATGTTTCCTTCAGTTATGGCGGGTATCCGCTTAATTTTTCTGGTTCAAACAACAACTCTTTGTCGCATGCAGTTTTTTCCCATGTATTGACGGGTATCGATGTTTCCTCATTTTCTACCGTAACAATTAACAACTCTGTTTTTGAATCAGACATTGGCGAGGATCCTGGTATTATGGTTAGTGGTGACGCAATGGTGTTTGTTGCAAATTCTACAATTAGAGGTTTTAAATCCGGAATAGAGTCAAAGTTTTCCGATATAGAAGTAAAAGACAGTGTCATTGAAAATAATACTATTGGAATCAATTTCCCCAACCCTCCCATGCTGGTGGTTCGACCTGTTAACAAGGCTCTCGCATTCATACAGTCTTTGATATCGCGAGTGGTTCCTACAGTTTTTGCTAGTACTTTTCATACCGCGACTATTTCAAACACCTCTATTGTCGGTAACCATACGTACGGTGTTTACAAGGATTTTTTGTCGACAACTGTCGTTGATGCTAAGAATAACTGGTGGGGAGATGTCTCTGGCCCGAGAAATATCTCAATAAACCCGGCAGGCATCGGTGATGTTGTTTCCGACGATGTCTCATTTGCCCCGTGGCTTACAAGTGTACCGAACAGAACAAGTATTACGGTTTGCACTGTAAACTGTTACTCCAACATCCTCTTTTTTCCCGGGATTATGGGTTCTAGGTTGTACGAAAACAACGGAAGTGAAAAAGAATTATGGGTTACAACTAGTGATGCAGATCAAGCAGATCTTACTCTGGATGCACAAGGAAAAAGCACAAATACTGTATACACAAAAGATGACACTAAAAATACCGGAGAAATCGATGAAACTGGAATTGTAGACGATGTCTATAATTTCAATATATATCAGTCTTTCATTTCTGATCTTAAAAATTGGAAACAAGATGGTACTATAGCCGACTACGATTTTATTCCGTATGACTGGAGGTTGTCGCTTGACGACATTATTACAAATGGGGCCACCTCAACTGGTAATATTTCTTACACAAATTCACAAAATTTCTCAGAGTCTTATATAGTTAAAAAATTACAAGAATTAGTTGATAGTTCAAAGTCAGGAAAAGTCACAATAATTGCTCACTCAAACGGAGGACTGGTAACAAAAGCACTAATACAGAAATTAAAAGATACCAATAATCCTTTGTATGACAAGATAGACAAGATTATTTTTGTGGCTGTGCCTCAAGTTGGAACTCCTGAAGCGGTACTCGATTTACTCCATGGAACTACCCTTGGTTATATTATTATGAGTAATGAAAGATCGAGACAGTTGGCTGAGAATATGCCGATGACATACAACCTGCTACCTTCTACTAGTTATTTTAGTATGGTAAATCAAGGGTTTGTTTTAGATACCATTGCTTCTTTTGAAAATGATCCGGTATTTAATCCTCAGATTTCACAATATGGTTTTTTTGTATCAAACCCCACAGAACAGAAAAATTTTATTTTGGGTACTGACGGAAGAAGTAAACCGATGTTTGGTGATACAGATAATCCAAATATTGGTAATTCAAATCTGTACACGCAAGCAGAGCAAGTTCACCAAATTCTCGATAATTGGCAGCCGTCACCAAATACAAAAGTGATACAGGTTGCGGGTTGGGGAGAGGATACCCTTTCTGGTATTGATTATGAGAGTGTTTCAGTGTATGGAGAAGGACTAAAACACACCACTTTTAAACCAAGATGGGTTGTCGATGGTGATGGAACTGTTGTTGTTCCGAGCGCATTGTGGATGTCCACTTCAACTCCGAATGTTGAAAGATGGTGGGTGGATTTAAGGAGATATGACACCATAAGCAATCTTCAACGAGTGCATAAGGATATTTTTGAAGTATCCAACCTTCTCTCTTTCATTTTATCTCAAATTACTAGCTCTGTTTTTAATGATGTTGAAAATATTGTTGTCAACTCAACACAAACACTTATTTCTCACAAAGCTCGTCTTCACTACACTCTTCATTCACCGCTCACTCTCGGTGTAACAGATAACCAAGGTAGATACACAGGTCAAGATCCAATAACAAGGCAAATAAGAGAAGAAATTCCAAGTGTTACCTATAAAAAAATTGGAGATGTGCAGTTTCTTTCTGCACCGAGTGATATAGCATTTACTCTCAAACTACAAGGCTACACTCAAGGCAGTTTTGCTCTCGATGTTGATAAACAACAAGGTAACACAATCACTGAATCAACCTCATTTCAAGGTATTCCATCATCAGCCACTACACAGGTGACAATGGATATTATTCCAAACCAAGTGATAGCAAGCTCAACTTTGGAGATTGACCAAAATGGAGATGGAACAATAGATAACATCTTACCTGCGACCCCAAGTGGTACTACCCTTTATGACATGGTGCCACCAGAAATATCGATTACCTTTTCAACGTCAACCAAGGGAATGCTGTTTTTAGGTGTTGATTCATCTCCTGTTATGACCACTCAAACAAGTACCAGCACAATAGCAACCGATAACCAAGGCAATCGGTCGGTTCTTAATTTCACAAAATTTAAAGAAAAAACAACAGAATTGAGATTTGTGTTCGATACTATTGTAAGAAATGCTGTGCTGACCACTTTCCCAAATACTAGCGTAGAATATAATTGGGGTGAGAAAGATGGTGTACTTACAGACCTAGATACAAAGGTTATAATAAAAGGAGTAGAAAAGTATAAGTTCGAGTACAAGAAATCAACCAATACCACGATAATGAAAGAGAAGATAAATTTAGGAGTAATAAAAACTACCAGAAACGGATTCGTTATTGTCACAGTAAGTACACAAGGGAATGATGTGAAAATTAGTTATTGATATTAATTTTAACAAGCATGAATCAAACTGATTTAACCACAAAGGAAACTAATATTAAGTATTTTGGATTCTCGACACTAGTTGCGGTAGTTGCGTATTTGGTAAATACCAATATTGTTGAAGATTTACCTAGAAAGCTTAGTGAATCGATATTTTGGTTGGTTGTTCCAATAATAATTCTATCAACCATAGCTTCTGTGCTTAAAAAAGATACTTTTCTAAGTTGGGCCAAACTAACTAATTATTATTTTATTATTTCCATAATTATTATATTACTAACACCCACCTCCACTCATGGGTTAGATTTTGTTCCAATAATTAAAGAGACCATGACGATTGCACTTGCGAGCACATATTCAGTAATTTCTCTTCTTTTAATCGTCTATAAATCATTTAAAAAATAAAGCCTCGCTTTTTACTCCAGTATACTGGAGTAAAAGAAAGACAAGGGAGGATACAAAAAGAGAGGTAGAAAAAGTTTGGTATAAAAAATAAAGTAAAAAGAAAATCCGTGGGGCGCATGCGCTCCACGGATTGGGTTTTCTTGGCTGTTGTGAATCAGGCAAGGACGAGTTCGGGCTCGCCGACATCCGAAGTTTCCGTGATGACACCAGTGCTTCGGCGATTCAAGCGAATCAGAGCTTCTCTTTTCCAATACATGGTGAGGAGAAGAAAGTCGTCATCCTGCTCCTCTTCGGCATACTCGGTCGTGTAGAAGCCAAATTCCAGATCTTGGTCATTACTCAAGGGAGTTTTTCCGAAACTCTCGACGTAAGTTCCGAAGAGTTGGCCGAGGACGCAGTCAGTATCACTACTGATGTCGAGTCTCTCGAGATTGATTCTCTGTTCCCAGTTCGGAACTCTTTCGTCAAGAAACTTTGCGCCTCTTGCTACGCGCCTCTCGGCACTTGCAGTTGTCGATCCCATACAATGTACTCCTTAGGTAAGGGGCGATTCTCAATGAACGTTGGTTCTAAACTCAGACTAAGCCTGTACGAACGCTTTGTCAATTTCACGAAAATTTACTTTAGTGGTATATCTATTTGGAAAAATGTTTTATATTTTGAAAAAATCCGCGGAATATGGAGTATGAAGATAGAATGTTCTTTTCACTAGCATTAACCTTTTAACCAACCTTGGGGGAAACATGAAGGCGCCATCTTTGCTCCGCTTGTCTGGGATGCTCTTGCTCGTGCTCACATGTTCGTTCTGCCGTAAGTCATCTGAAGGTGATGAAGTCCGGGTTAACATGCGAGACTATTTCCCGATGGAAACGGGGATGACCTGGACGTACAAGATTGTCGCTGGATCAGGGAAGCAAGAACCAGTGAGCTACGAAAGGGTCAGGTGGCCAATGTCTAGCCAGACGGTTGTCATGGCGACGCGGAGTCGGTTTCGCAGAGCGCTCCACGGTAACACGCATGAATTCACGCTGAAGATGCGCGTCAAAGCGAGTGCTCTGCGCCAAGGTGGACTTCAGTTTCCGATGGGGGCAGAGCTGGAAATTCTTCAGGATGAATTCGGTGTGTTTGAGAATAGCGAGAAAGTTTTTCTCGCCAGCACTAACGTCGGTGAATTCATGGGCCAGCTTGTTATGACGCACTCTCCTGACGGCATGGGTTCACCCTATTCCAGTGGTTATGGGTACAGTACAGAGAGCGGGTACTCGAATCGTCTCTTGCTCGCAGGTATCGAACCCGGTGTGCGCATCAACGAAAAAGGTTCAGTAGACACACTCGCATTTCTCGGAGTTGGGATGTTGCCGAGAAATGATCACCCGCTACTTCACTTCGAGAGGATTGTCGGCCCAAGTGAGCGAAAAGGGATAATGGATTTCCCAAGCACCACTTTTGATGATGAGATTCTCGATCAATCTTTTACCGAGGAAACTTGGTATCAAGAGGGTCGGGGACTCGTACAGCTCGTGCAGAAACGTGGGGATGACATCACTATGATGTGGATACTCACCGATTTCTCACAGTAGTTTCTCGTGTTCATGTTTCGTACCAACAGCGGATCCTTCAGGGGACCGCTGTTTTTTTATTTTTCTTCTGATAGGCTTATGGAGGAATTTTGTTCTCACTATTTCGGAGGGCATATGAGACTCAACAAAAAAGTCCTAGGTAGTATCAGGCGGATGGTGCGAGTGCATCCAGATGAGGTGATGGACGCACTTCTCAAACAGGTTTTCTGGCCCACAAGCCTGAAGTCTGACACTGCGTACACGCGTAAGGGTGATGACACTGATGGCTCCAATAGTCACATTCTCGTCATGTTTTCACGAGACAGTGATGGTTGGATTGAAGTTGTGCCACACCTTGACCCTGATGCAGAACAATTCAGCACATCTCACCGATTCAGGACAAGCTTCGGTGGAGGAAGGAGTCTGCACGTGCGGAACGCTCTTCTCATGCTTGCTCGAGCAGTTGAGCTCGACAACAAAGAAAGGCCTGATCCTCCTTGCGAATGAAGTCGATCAAAAAGTCCCGCGTGTGCATTTGCACACGCGGTTTTGTTTTTTATTTATTGTGGTAGTGTGGAAAAGGAATAGCATTCACTTGATACCCAAACCCCCTCTCACAAGCGAGGCAGTATGAAATGCACACACTGCGGTGCGCCGGATCAGGAGCCACTGACGATTTGCACGCGGTGCAACAAGTATGTGGTGACGCACAGTTCGGCTATGGAGCCCACAGAAGAAGAAGCGGTCCACATGAGTCAGCGCTTGAGTACAACAGGCTTTGCGCTTGATGTTAGTGGTGGCGCGTTCCCAAGTGCTGAGGCAGTTCATGTGAAAAGTATCGGCAGGGCACTCACTCCAGAAGATATGGAAAGGATTGAGGAGGGGTTCCGCAATCGCGATGATCACCGGATTGGTGATTGACCAGTAGAAGTGAAGCCAAACGGCGTCTCATATGAGGCGCCGTTTTTGTTTGACATTTTGCGTGTAATCCGTAAACTTGATTTTCATAAGGCCAAAGACAGCCAGCGGCGCGCAAGCGCCTTAAATCACAAGCTGGCCGAGGCAAACGAATTATTTTAAATGATTCGTCACGCAATTCTCCTGCGGCCTTATCAGGTCGCCTTGCCCACTCAAGTTTGCAAAGCAAAGTTGTTTGGGTTTTTTATCAGAAAGCTAATAGCTAACACCTATAAGCTAACAGCTCATTATCATGGCTATAACCAAAGATAAGAAGAAAGAAATTTTGAAGAAAGTTGCGGGAGCTTTATCTGAAGCAAACTCGCTTGTCTTCGTAAATTTTCACGGTTTGACTGTCGCGGGGATTATTGAAATGCGACGCGCACTTCGCTCCGCCGGAGTAAAGTACTTTGTTGCAAAGAAGAGTCTTGTCCGACGCGCACTCACCGAAGCAAAGGTAGCAGGCGATATGCCAGACCTTCCCGGAGAGCTTGCGATCGCATGGTCAGATGACCTCATCGCCCCAGCTCGTGAAGTGTATGTCTTTCAAAAGAAAAATCCTGACAATGTAAAAATTTTGGGAGGAATCTTTGAGAAAGCGTATATGAATCAGGGAACCATGATGGAGATGGCAACAATCCCAACACTCCATGTGCTTCACGGAAAGTTCGTCAACATCATCAATTCACCAATCCAGAGGTTTGTTATCGGACTTGGTGCTATTGCAGATAAGGGAACGAAGTGAACACGTACGCACGAAGTAGTCTTCGAGCGCTAGAAGAGTTAGTTACTATCTAAAAACTATCAACTAAAAACTAAAAGCTAATTACTATGGAAGATACAAAAGTAGAAGTTCCTGCAAAGTTTAAATCAATCGTTGAAGAGATTGAAAAAATGTCAGTGCTTGATTTAAACGAGCTTGTGAAAGTGTTTGAAGCAAAGTTCGGTGTGTCTGCAACTGCGGTTGCTGTAGCTGGTCCAGCGTCTGCTGGTCCTGCTGAAGAGGCAAAGGATACAGTTAATGTTGAATTGACCGATGCTGGTGCAACAAAGATTGCAGTCATCAAGATTGTGAAGGATGTTATGGCCTTAGGTCTCAAGGAAGCAAAGGATCTCGTTGACGCAGCACCTTCTATACTTAAGACAGATATGAAGAAAGAAGAGGCAGAAGTTATCAAGAAGTCTATCGAGGCCGCTGGAGGCAAGGTTACACTTAAGTAATCTTAAGAGTTACACTTGTCGAGCGAGCTCTTCGAGTGAGTCGGACAAAGTCACGCTCAAGTAAGTGACTTTTCGGCCGGAGTTCGTGTAGGCGAGCGAGGCGGGGTCGCGGAAATTTCTACCAAGAAATTATCCGTGACAAGGTTGCATTAAAACAAGCTTTTCCGGTTCAAATCATCAAAAAATCCCCAATTTAGGGGATTTTTTGATGAGGAATCTACCAAAAAGAGTTGAAAAGAGGACGATAAGGGGTAGAATACAGCTATCACATACGGACATGGAAACTCTCACAAAACTCTTCGGAAATGCGGCCAAAGTTAAAATAATCAAACTGTTTGTTTTCAACAGCAACCACCCCTTCGATGTGCGACAGGTCGCCGAACGCACAAAAGAATCTATTCCAAAAGTGCGCGGCGAGATTCACAATCTCGACAAGATGGGGCTTATCCACTCGCGAGTTTTTTACAAAAATGTTGAAGCGCGAAAGAACGGCAGAAAAACCACGCGAAAAGTAAAAACACATGGTTGGATTTTAAATGATGAGTTTCAGTCTCTTGATCCACTCCGATATTTTCTTGTTCATACCAACCATCTCACACACAAAGACCTCATCCGGAAACTTTCTCGCGGGGGCGCACTCAAGATTCTCATTGTTTCTGGTGTGTTTATACAAAATCCAGAAAGTCGAGTGGATCTTCTTGTGGTGGGAGATCATATCAGGCGGGGAGTGGTAGAAAATGCAATCCGAACAATAGAAGCAGAAATCGGGAAAGAAATCCGCTATGCGATTTTTGAAACAACCGAATTTCGCTACCGCCTTGGTATGTATGACAAACTCATCCGCGATATCCTAGACTTTCCGCACGAAAAAGTTCTCAATAAGTTTGGAGTGATATAACAGGGCACTATTTTGGTACACTAGAAGAGTGAAACATAAAGTAATAATTTTTGTAACAATCTGCATTCTTTTGGGTGTTGGTGTGTATTACTTTTCTAAAACTAAACCCATCATTACGAACTATCCATCAAGTGGGACAGACATTATTGCCTTTGGAGATAGTTTGGTAGAAGGAGTTGGAGCAAGTGCAGGTAATGACCTCGTTTCCCTCCTCTCAAGAGAAATTAACCAACCAATTATCAATCTGGGGCACGCGGGAGATACAACTGCAGATGGTCTCGCGCGCTTGAGCGACCTAGATCAATATCATCCCAAAGTGGTTCTTCTGCTTCTGGGTGGAAATGATTATTTAAAAAAGATACCAGTTTCTGATACGCGAAAGAATTTAGCACTACTAATCAGAAATATTCAATCTCGTGGAGCCGTAGTTCTCCTACTTGGTGTACGAGGCGGAGTTTTAAATGACAAATTTGCTACTGAGTTTGAAAATCTACGGGATGTATATCACACAGCCTACGTTTCAGATGTTTTGAGCGGACTTTTTGGAAATTCAAACTATATGTCAGATGCCGTACACCCAAATGATCTGGGGTATAAAAAGATTGCTCAACGCGTTTCCCTAGTGCTTACCCAGGTTATTAAATAGTATTTAACGTTAGCGAACGAAGCCTTGTACTTGGAAAACATTGCGCAGGCGGGTAGCCGAGCATAGTGAATTTTCATCAGAAAATTACACGCGTTTTCCAAGTACGGGGCGAGTGAGCCCTTGTCCACAGGGTCTTTTAACTGCATTTTCCCTTATTTTAACGGTGATATAATAGAGCCATAGCACTTTTGTATTATTAAAAGACAAAGGTCATTATTAAATAACGCTGCAGAAATGTGGCACATCTCCGCTTCGCGGGGAAACAAGAATTTTTATGATTATCAATACATACGGGCAGGCGCTCCAGGCTTCTTTCCAGAATCTCTGGTGGGGAATGATCGCGTATCTCCCTAATATCATTGTTGCCATTATCGTCCTCGTGCTCGGATGGGTTATTGGTACGATTGTCGGCCGAGGAATCCAACAGCTCTTTAAGTCAGCTCGTATCGACGAAGCTCTTAAGAAGACTGGCGCAGATGAGATGATGCACAAGGGAGGCATGTCACTTAATACCGGCGCTTTTGTCGGAGGCCTCGTACGATGGTTCATTATCTTGGTTTTCCTCACTGCATCATTTGAAGTGCTCGGGCTCGCACAGGTTAATCAATTTCTCCAGGGAGTAGTGCTCTCATATCTTCCTAAGGTATTTGTAGCTGTGCTCGTTCTTCTCGTTGCAGGAGTTCTCGGGGATGCAGTTCAGAGATTTGTCTCTGCATCTGCTCGTGCCGCTGATGTACGTTCAGCTGGAATGCTCGGGATTGTCTCACGTTGGGCAATCTGGATTTTTGCATTCTTGATTGCACTCTCTCAGCTTGGTATCGCGGCTCCGTTCTTCCAAACTTTCTTTACTGGATTTATCATCGCTCTTTCTCTCGCCTTTGGCCTTTCATTTGGTCTCGGCGGTCAGGAAGCTGCAGCTGATTTCATCCACAAAGTACGAGGGGAGTGGAAGCAATAATTTTTAAATTTTTATGGGAAACGACTAAATCAAAAACCGCCTCGATTGCTCAAGGCGGTTTTTGTTTACGGTAAAAGAGAAGAAAACACCCCAGAATTGCAGTGCAATTCTGGGGTGTTTCTGAGCCCGTTTTGAGCCATATTTCCCCAGAAAAAGGTTTGTTGACAATCAATTCAATTTGATTATACTATGTCTCTGTCACTATGGTTACCAACACATATTACCTGCATACGCGGAAAAGATAGCCCGAAACTTTCGTGCTACCTCAACCGCCCGCAAGCGGTTTTTTTGTTCAAAATTTGAGCAAAAAAACACACTATAGAGACAACGATCTTTGACAAATTAATTCCCACCACGTTACCGTTTCTTCTGTACCAACAGAGGGGTCTTCGGTTTTGGAGGTGGGGCAGGAGAGTGTTACGAAAGTAATATTCTCCGATGTAGGTACCTGTTGTTTGAATTTAATTTCACGCAACAGGATGAAGTAGATAGCACATGAGCCCGGTAGGCGCTCGTGTGCAAAACTCATTTCAATTTTGCAAAAAATTGAAATGAGTGAAAGCGGTCTTTACATTTCCTAATGGAATATGTAAGGGCATATGGTGGATGCCTAGACTCTAAAAGGCGATGAAGGACGTAGCATGGCTGCGATAAGCTTCGGGGAGGTGCCTAGCAACCTTTGATCCGGAGATTTCCGAATGGGGAAACCCTCCTGCTTTTAGCAGGAGTGCAGGACTAGACGCCTGTACGCGCACCTGGGGAAGTAAAACATTTCATTACCCAGAGGAAAAGAAAAAAAGTCTGCGCAAGCAGAAATATCTCCTTAGTAGCGGCGAGCGAAAAGGAGGAAGCTCAAACCCAGCACCATTTTCACCGGATTACGTAAGTTGTCCTGTGGAAGTGTTGCTGGGGGTTGTAAGGTAGAAACGTCGCTTATTTATAAGTGAGAAGAGTTACAAAATTTTGTATTAACGGAATGCGCTGGAAAGCGCGACCCTAGAGGGCAATCGTCCCGTACGTGAAAATACGAAATCTCTTTTGTTTCTATTCTTGAGTACCTCGAGACATGAATGGCTCGGGGGAATCTGCCGGAACTAACCGGTAAAGCTAAATACTTTTAGAGATCGATAGTGAACTAGTACCGTGAGGGAAAGGTGAAAAGAAGCCCGGTAAGGGCAGTGAAATAGACCTGAAACCATATGCCTACAAGGAGTCAGAGGGGGTGCACTTCACTGTGTTTGTGTACCAGTTTTTAGTTTCTACCTGCCAGCAGGCAGGGTTGTTAGCTTTTAGTTTGGAACCCAAAAATTTAAAAAATTTGGTTCAAGACTATCAGCTATAAACTACGAGCTATAAGCTGGGGTTGCACGAATGTAGCGATGTGCATCCCTCATGGCGTGCCTATTGAAGAATGAGCCAACGAGTTCTAGCATCCTGCTTGACTAAGCCCTTTGACGGGTGGAGTCGCAGGGAAACCGAGTGTGAATAGCGCGTTTGTAGGATGCTAGAGACCCGAAGCCAAGTGAGCTTGTCATGAGCAGGGTGAACTTTGTCGAAAGATGAAGGGAGGCCCGAACCGGTGAGCCGTGCAATACTCTCGGATGACTTGTGATAAGAAGTGAAAAGCTAATCGAACTTGGTAATAGCTGGTTCTCTCCGAAAGAGCTTTTGGGTTCGCGTCGTATGTTCCCGTGATGGGTAGAGCACTGGAAGGTTTGGACAGGGAGAAATCTCGCTAAACCTATCAAACTCCGAATACTCACGGTTAATAGTACGGCAGTTAGACTGCGGGGGCTAAGCTCCGTCGGTCAAAAGGGAAACAGCCCGGATCTCAACTTAAGGTCCCTAAATCTATGCTCAGTACACTTAAGGTGGTGGAATTTCGATGACACTGAGGAGGTTGGCTTAGAAGCAGCCATCCTTTAAAGAAAGCGTAACAGCTCACTCAGTAAGAGATTCTGCGCCGAAGATACTCGGGGTTAAGCATAGTACCGAAATTGAGGGTTTTCATTGCATTCGTGCAGTGGGAGCGGTAGGAGAGTTTTCGCATCTGCTGTGAAGGTAAAGGGGTGACCCATACTGGAGCGTTGCGAAGTAAGAATGTTGGCACAAGTAACCACAATACATGTGAGAATCATGTACGCCGAAAGAACAAGGTTTCCTTGGCAATGTAGATCAGCCAAGGGTTAGTCGGGCCTAAGGAGATGGCGAAAGCCGAATCTAATGGACACATGGTTAATATTCCATGACTTCTGTGCGGTGCGATGGGATGACGGGGTCTAGTATACTTCGCGCATTATTGGATTTGCGTTTGTGTCGTGAGGATGTGTCCCAGGAAAATCCGGGCACTCTCTTTAATGAGGAATCCAAGCGAAGCATAGCACTTCGGGGTTCGCTCCGGGGAATGAAGTAAAGCAGGCTCTCAAGAAAAATCTCTAAGCATAACCGTACAGGAACCGTACCGCAAACCGAAACAGGTGTTCAGCTCGAGTAGAGTAAGGCGAACGAGTGAGAAATCCCCAAGGAACTCGGCAAAAAAGCAGCCGTAACTTCGGAATAAGGCTTTCCCTCCCCACTTTTGGTAAGATAGTGTCATGTATGTAGTGTATCTTCTCCAAAATAATGTGACTTTCGAAAAATACTTTGGAGTCACGAATAACTTAGAAAAGCGCATTCTCGACCACAATGGTTCTGGTAAAAAATTCACAACTCGAAAACAGGGTAAATGGATTTTAATTTATGCAGAGGCATATAGGTCGAAACAAGACGCTTTTCTAAGAGAGAAAAGATTAAAGAAACACGCAAGTGGCAAGAATGAATTAATTAAGCGACTGGAAAAAAGTTTGCTTGATACCAAAAGTGGGGAGGGACGCAGCTAAAGTATCTCTGGCAACTGTTTATCAAAAACACAGCTCCCTGCGAACTCGTAAGAGGATGTATAGGGGGTGACACCTGACCAATGCCAGAAGGTCAAACAATGGGGGTCGATTTTTCGTAAGAAAAATCGGCTGACTGTTGTAAGCCCTGGTGAATGTCGGCCGTAACTATAACGGTCCTAAGGTTCTCTAATTTTCTTTACAGAAAATTAGAGAAGGACTGGGACTGTTATAGAAAACGATAAACAAATTAAACACATAATCATTACATTTCTAGCTACCTATTCTGCCGTAATGCAGAAATAGTCCATGGTGATCAACGAGAGACCAACGTCACCGACCCAAACACGGCATGTGTGGGTAAAGAGAGAGTCCAACTAAGAGGAATGGTTGAGCGAAATTCCTTGTCGGGTAAGTATCGGAACTTGCCCCTTGATCGAGTAATCGGTCTCGAACACTTGCTGTATCGGTGAAACCTAAATCTTGCTATGTAAGACAAGGCAATACCGAGGGAACCCCACATTTTGTGGGGACGCCGTAGAGACTACACGCAAGCATCCATATAGTGGATGAAGATATAGTCCATGCCTCACGAAAGTCGAGGATTCGTATTCATTCGTATTATTCGTGCCAATTCGTATATTGGTATCGTGATGTGTGTGAAGCGAGTAATGAAGTTCCGACGCGCACGAATGGTGTAATGACTGGAGAACTGTCTCGGGGATCTGCTCGGTGAAAATACAATACCGGTGAAGATGCCGGTTACCTGCAGTTAGACGAAAAGACCCCAGGAGCTTTACTGCAACTTGATATTGAAAATACGTTTTGCATGCGTAGCATAGTGGTGAGAGGTCTGATGGTAGCGTTCTCGGATGTTATCTACTCGACAGTGAAATAGCCATCTTGTTGAATGTATTTTCTAATCCCGTCGGCAAAAACGACGAGAGACAGTATCTGGCGGGCAGTTTTAGTGGGGCGCTATCCTCCTAAAAAGTAACGGAGGAGTCTACAAAGGTTCTCTAGGCGCGAATGGAAACCGTGCCGATAGTGCAATGGCATAAGAGAGCTTAACTGTGAGGCGTACATGCCAAACAGATGCGAAAGCAGAGCATAGTGAACCGACGGTCCGTATTAGATGCGGCCGGAGATTATCGGATAAAAGCTACCCTGGGGATAACAGGCTAGTTCCGCCTAAGCGTCCACAGCGACGGCGGAGTTCGGCACCTTAACTCTCAATTAAATCCTGAGAAACATCGGGGTGCCTATCGCAGTAATGCGATACAAAAACAATTTGGCTTATAACGGTGGACTCCATTCGAGAGCCTTATGCCAGTAATGGTATAATTACATGAATGGACAATACCGTGGGAAGTCTGACTCAATTACAAAAATCGATAGTTATAGGATCTCTTTTGGGAGATGGATATGTTCGTAGATTAAAAGGCAGAAAAGATGCTTTCCTCGAAATTAATCATTCCCTGAAGCAGAAAGAGTATGTTGACTGGAAATATAATGTTTTAAAAAATCTAACGATAAGTGGACCAAAGATAAGATTGGGAAATGGAAATCGGGTTGCGTATAGATTTTTCACAAAACAAATACCAGAATTAACAGAAATGATGGGCATGTTTTATGTTGAGAATAAAAAAGTTATTCCATACATAGAACTTGATCCTATAATACTGGCGATTTGGTTTATGGATGACGGCAGTAGATGTCGTGAAAGTGATGTATATCTGAATACACAGCAGTTTGATATAGATGATCAATATAGATTATTAAAATCATTAAAACAGCTTGGTTTAGAAGCAACACTCAATAAGGATAAAGAATACTTTAGAATTAGGTTTCTAAAATCGAGCATACCTCGATTACACAAACTTATTTCTGATTACATCATTCCCTCCATGAAATATAAAATTGGGTTATGACCCCGTAGAGACTTGACCATAACTGGTCGGAGTGTGGAATAAAGTTCCATGCTAACACGCCGAACTCCTTCAATGATTGAAGGATGAAGATATAGTCCGATCCTTCCGGTAACGGAAGAAAAATACGACAGCGATGTCGGCTCAAGATATCCTGGGGGTGAAGAAGCTCCCAAGGGTTTGGCTGTTCGCCAATTAAAATCTTACGCGAGCTGGGTTCAGACCGTTTAGAAGAGTAGGTGATAGTTAGTAGTTGGTAGCTGTTAGGAAATTTTCTAGAAGCTAAAACCTAATACCTCTAACCTCGTCTTTTAGACAGTCTGAATCCTCAGAGGAAAAAGAAAACTGTTTTGAAAATATTTTTGTTTATGAAAAAGAAAAGAAACGAATCATATCACGGCGGTCGTGTGCAGTAATGCATATTGATCAAGTTGACTTATATCGGTGGAATCCGAAGTTATTCGGGCTATACCGAGGAAACTGAGTTAGGTTTTAGTTAGTAGCTGTTAGTTTTTAGGAAATTTTCTATAAGCTATAAGCCAAAAGCTCTAAGCTAGTTCGGGTCCGTAGAGACTAAATGTCAGCAGTCCAAGAATTTTTTGTAGAACAAAAAATTCTTGGATAAAGCTATAGTCCATTCCACACAGTAATGTGTGACAAAGAAGCGTGAGACAGGTTGGTCTCCTATCTACTGCAGGCGTTGAATTTTGAGAAGATTTGCTCCTAGTAAGAAATTGCTACTTTCATGAGTAATCATGATTGAAAATGCTGCTCATAACGGTGAAACCTTCATATGGTTTTGATTTAGAATTATAAGTCTCACGGTCTGTGATTTATAATTTGTTTGAAAATCGGAACCCTCTTTAAGGTAATACCGTGGGAAGTCGTCTCTAAAATAATAGAGATTGACCCCGTAACGACTTTATCCAGATGGATAAGACTTATGTGTGTCTGGAAAGTTCTGTAGATACAGAACAGGAACATGTAGGTAAGATGCAGCCCTCCAAATTTTTGGAGGAAGGTATAGTCTACACTCCTAGAAATAGGGGAAGAATGTGACGAGAGGACCGGAGTGAACGAACCTCTGGTGTGTCTGCTGTTCCTGCCAAGGGCAATGCAGAGTAGCTAAGTTCGGATTGGATAACCTCTGAAAGCATCTAAGAGGGAAACCAGCTTCAAGATGAGAATTCGTTTGAGACCCCTGGGAGATGACCAGGTTGATAGGCACTAGGTGTAAGGCGAGTAATCGTTTTAGCCGTGGTGTACTAATGCGTCGATTTCTATTAGGAAATGTGAATATCGCGTCTCACGCAAGTGAGATTACTTCATCCTGTTTCGTGGAATGAAATCATTCCACTGGTTTTGCCTACAGAAAAATAAAAAATAAATGAAATGTGTGAAGTGGGTTTTCGGTCACGTAGCCAAGCCGGTAAGGTATAGGTCTGCAAAACCTACAGCGCTGGTTCGAATCCAGCCGGGACCTTGCACTGAATCAGGTAGAGGAAATGAGTCCTTCATTAGTTAGTTAATTCCAACACTCTAAAAAAGCGGGGGAGAGGGATGCTTCCTCGGAAGGCAAAGATCCACGAGAAATTGATGGATGCCGGGTTCAGTGTGCCAAATGTTGTTTGGGCTGCGTAGCTCAGGGGTACAGAGATCTTGTGTTTGTGACTACGGTAATAGTCCCGACACTACCCACGGTAGAGTGCCGTACTGACACTACGGAGGTCAGAGGTTCGAATCCTTTCGCAGCCACTTCGCAACAAAATTCACATCGTTCTTTCACGGGCATTCATGGAATGCCCCCACTTCACACATTTCATTTTAAAAAGACCGGAAAATAAATTTGATTCAAAAGATTCAGTGTTTAGTCTTGGTGATTCATCGCAGAGGCCACACCCGTTCTCATTCCGAACACGGAAGTTAAGCTCTGTTGAGGCGATGATACTCTTTGTGGGGGAAAGTAGCTAGTCGCCAAGACTAAGAACTGAATCTAATTTATTTTAGTGATACATCTTAAAATAGCGCCAGAAATAGGACTATTTTGCTGTCTTTAACGTCTCTTCGTACGGGTTCGAATTCAGTTCAATAGCGCACTGTGTGTTGCCGGTCGCCCCATGAACAGCAGAAAGCCTGCTTGTACATGGGGCTTTTTGTTTGCCTGTATTTTGTTACAATTCTTTGCATGGCTTCATGGGCAACAAGAAGAAAGCTTCAGTATTTTGGTATTATAGCACTCGCATTCCTTCTTTTTGTAGGGCTTCCTTTCTATATATTTATTTATCAAAAACCAACTTGTTTTGATGGGTTTAAAAATGGCAGTGAGCTCGGCATTGATTGTGGTGGTTCGTGCCGGCTACTCTGCAGTCAAGACGTGAGTGAACCAGTCTCTCGCTGGGATCCACGCATATTTCTCGTCTCCCCAGGAACCTACACAGCGCTCGCATATTTTGAAAATCCAAATGTGACCGGTGAAGTGCTCTCTGCACCGTACACATTTCGTCTTTATGACAAAGACGGTCTTCCGATTACGGAGAGAAAAGGGGTCACCTTTATACCAAAAGGAAATACATTCGCGGTTTTTGAAGGAAATATAAAAACAGGGGAACGTATTCCGGTACGAGCAACATTTGATTTTGATAGCAAGCTTGTGTGGACTCGAAACTTGACTGTTGATCCCGATATCTCGATTGCAAACAAAGCGATTTCAAAAGAAGATTCAAATCCGCGAGTTGAAGCGACTGTTTCCAATAAATCTCTCGATGCTGTTCCAAACATTGAGCTCATTGCAATTATTTTTGACGGGTCGGGCAATGCTATCGGTGCATCGCGCACATTTTTAGAAAATCTCGATAAGGGAGAGAGTAAGAATGTTGTGTTTACATGGCCGATGCCGTTTGTCACAAAGTCTGACGTCTGCGAGTCTCCGGTTGATGTGGCGCTCGTTCTCGACAGATCGGGTTCCATGGCAAGTCTAGGAGAGAATCCTCCGCAACCATTAACTGATGTGAAAAACGCCGCAAATACATTTGTGAATCTTCTGACAAAAAAAGATCAAGCAACGGTGGTGTCTTTTGCGACAGATGCGTCGAACCCGATTGATATCGCTCTCTCTTCAAACTTTGACCAAGTAAAGCAAGCAATACAAAATATCTCCATTCACTCTGTTGATGGTCTCCAGAACACAAATATCGCTGATGGGATACTCAAAGCAAAAGACGAACTCCTTTCCTCTCGGGGTCGTGTCGGAGTAGCTAAAGTCATCGTGATGCTAACTGACGGGGTGGCAAATCGCCCAGAATTAGCAGGGGATGCGAAATATCCAGAAACATACGCAAACTCTCTTGCGCAGGATGCAAAAAATAACGGAATCGGCATATTTACAATCGGTCTTGGGAAAGACCTCCATATTGATTTCTTGAAACAAGTTGCGTCGAGTTCGGACGATTTCTATCTTGCTCCAAGTACCAGAGATCTCTCGGGGATATATAAGCAAATCGCCACCAAACTTTGTAAAAGAAAACCTGCAGTTATCGAAATCATCCCCCGTATCTATCCCAAGAATTCTTAATACAATCCGTGAGAAATATGCTCGAATCACTATGGAACAAAATACAAGCATATAGCTTTTCGGTATCTCATATCGATTGGGTGCTTTTTGTTTCTGCACTCCTGATTTCACTTGCGGGCCTCGTCACGATGAATTCGTTCCTGCCTACCGGCCAGGCAGGTGTGGGACAAAATTATTTCTTTCAACGACAGATTATCTGGCTCGGTGTCTCTCTCATCGTTTTTTTTATTGCAAGTCAGCTCGACTGGAGATTCTTACGGAGAACTTCGGTTATCACCACATTGTTCGCATTTTTTTGTGGACTTCTCCTCCTTCTTTTTATTGCAGGACATATCGCCAAGGGAGCAAAAAGTTGGTTTGAGCTTGGAGCTTTTTCTTTTCAACCATCAGACCCAGCGAAGCTCGTCCTAATTCTTCTTCTGGCAAAATATTTTACAAGGCGTCACATAGAGATTGCGCACATTCGTCACATCATTGTGTCAGGAGTATACGCATTTATTTTGTTCATTTTAATCTTGTTGCAACCTGATTTTGGTTCCGCTATCATCATCTTTGCATTGTGGTTTGGTATGGTGCTTGTTTCCGGGATATCAAAAAAGCACCTGCTCGCGGTGATTCTCATAGGAACTGCTTCTTTTGTAATCCTCTGGTCGTTTGTTTTCCACACATACCAAAAGCAACGCATCCTCACATTTATCCATCCACTGACTGATATCCGGGGGACTGGGTACAATGCGTATCAATCAACAATCGCAGTGGGCTCTGGAAAGATTCTTGGAAAAGGGGTTGGATATGGTACACAAAGCAAACTCCAGTTTCTTCCTGAATACGAAACAGATTTTATTTTTGCTTCATTTGCAGAGGAGTGGGGGTTTGTCGGCGTGATTATCCTTTTTTCTCTCTATGGCGTGGTGCTGTGGAGGATTTTACAGAACGCGCAAATGGGAGCGGGAAATTTTGAAACATTTTTTGGGCTTGGCCTCGCAATTCTCTTTATGATTCATATTGTTATTCACGCCGGCATGAATATGGGACTGCTTCCTGTGACTGGAACCACGATTCCCTTTATGAGTTATGGTGGAAGTCATTTGCTTACAGAGTTTTTGGGCCTCGGAATTCTAATGGGGATGAGAAAGTATAGTCGAGGAGTGCATAGGGAAGTGGTGCACCATCAGATAGATGGGATATAAAACAAAACTCCCGCAGAAAGATTTTTAGGTCTTATGTTGCGGGAGGGGTACTCTCAAGTTCGTGGCGCTTTTTGTGTGCCCAACAGTGGACGAGATGAATGTAAACGATTCTCTCTCCAGTTTTGCTGCATATTGGGCAAATCATACAGCAAGGCATATGGAACCGGTGAAGCCATGCACCTGGCACGTGCTTACCACACTTACACCCACACTCCTCTTCGGGGAGTATTTCAAACTTTGCCACACTCACTCCTTGTAAGAGTACAAGTATCCACCATGTATTATAGCGTCTTTAAACTTCCGTACAGCTCCATAGTTCTCGTAAGCTCTTTTTCAAGCCTAAAAAGCTCACTAATTCGCTCTAAGGCACTCTCCCCAAATTCCCGTCTTTTGCTCTCGTCTTTGATAAGTATGTGGAGAGCCTGTTCGATATCGTCGATGTTTTCTTTTTTTGCGAGAAGCCCAGTTTCCCCATTCAAAACTATTTCGGGAATCCCTCCAACCCACGAAGCAACTATCGGAAGACTGGCAAGCCCTGCTTCAAGAGGAAAATATGGGAAGGCTTCTGTGCGAGAAGTGAGAGTTGCAATATCGAAAGCCTTGAGAAATCTATTTGCGTCGGGTTTAAATCCAAGGAGAAACACACGATCAGCTAAAGAAAGTTTTTCAATTTGTTTTTTAAGATTTTTTCTTTCTTCACCTTCACCTATAATCACAAGAATACTATTTTTAAAGTCATCTGTAACTCTCGCAAAAGCTTCTATGGTGAAATCAAGCCCCTTATTTTTATGAAGTTCTGAAATAGTGCCAATCCAGAGATTGTTCTCTTTGTGAGGGATGAGTTCTTCACGCGCTTCATCACGAGAGAGAAAGTCAATAAACCCAATCCCATTTTCAATGCAAACAATTTTATTTTTTACAAAAGGGAATCGCTTAATCTGGTCTTTCACCTGCTCCGACACCGCAATCGTGCGATGAGATAGAAGAATCGTAATCCAATGTATAAATCCAATAAATATTTTTGAGGAGAAAGAACGCTCTTCATTGAATGCCCATCCATGTCCCGTGAAAACGATGCGAGGAAAGTGAGCGATGCGTCCCGCAAGTCCGCCCAAGCCACCCATTTTTGAACTATTGAGATGAATAATATCGGGGTGTTCAGTTTTTATGATTTTCAAAATCTCCAAAAAAGCCCTAAAATCATTGATAAAATGGACATCTCGGCGGAGGCTCTGGATCTTTATTGTTTTGATATTTTTCTCGGCAAGCTTTTTTTCTAAAGTGGCCCCTTCACCACATGCGACTACTACATCAAATTTTTCTTTCGGAAGATTTGTTGCAAGGTCAAAGAGGTAGTGTTGAGCACCACCAAAGTTTCCTTTCGTAATCATCAATAGTATTTTTGTTTTTTTGGTATCCATCTTGGGAGTGTCTTATGAAGGACCTCAATCTTTTTGTATTGGATTCAGTTGTGTTGCAAGAGAAAGAGCAAGTGCGATGATAACAATATTTTTTATGATGTATTGTCCCTCAAGAGTCGGAACGAAGAACGTTTGCCATGTGACAGAGGGAAGGAGAATCAATGGGAGAATAGTGGCCACCATGTGGGGGATGAGGAGCGGAATGGCGAGACGCTCAGCTTTTGGCACAAGGAATGCGATTCCGATTACCATCTCGTATACACCAAAAAGAACTATAAACTGACCGAAGGTGATAAACGGAAGGGTTTTCTCGAGAAGAGCAGAGACGAGAGGGTTTGCAGGAGAAAAACCAAACACCTTGAGTATCCCAAACCAAAAAAAGACGGTAAATATCGCAAGGCGACCAAGTGGCATGTATATCGTGCGAAGAAATCCAATGACAGCTCCATCAATACGCACCAAAGTGTCTTTATTCATTAACTCATTGTAACTTTTTTTACTTTTTTCGCACAGGTAGAAATCAGGACCTCAATGTTGCGAAAATGCCTTTTTTGTATAGTATAAGAGAACTTACACTATGATATTTCAGAAAAGACGAGAACCCTTTTTGCTTCTTGTGGGCGACATACTTTCCTTCTATATAGCTCTTTGGGCGATGCTTCTCGTCCGACATTTAACGTGGCCGGGGGGCGAGCTTTGGAGCTCTCACGCTGTGCCGTTCTCATTTCTTCTTGTTGTGTGGCTCATTGTCTATTTTATTGCGGGACTCTATGAGAAACACACACTTATTCTAAAATCAAAAGTGGGGGGTGTGATTTTGAATGCGCAAATCGCAAACAGCGCTATAGCGTTTCTCTTTTTCTATCTCATCCCATATTTCGGTATTACTCCAAAAACAAACCTTTTTATTTTTCTTCTGTTCTCCTTTTTCCTGATGCTTTTTTGGAGAGTTAATCTCTACCACATACTTGAACCGAGGAAAAAACAGAATGCCATTATCATCGGCACAGGGGACGAAATGCGCGAACTTGAGCAAGAGGTCAACAATAATCCTCGCTACGGCCTCAACTTCATCTCATCGGTGGATATCGACGCTATGGAAAGTGTGGATTTTAAAGAGGAAATTTTCTCACGCATATATTCCGAAGGGGTTTCAGTGATTGCCGCAGATTTTAAAAATGAAAAAGTAGAACCTCTCCTTCCAAGTCTTTACAACCTGATTTTTTCTGGAGTGAAGTTTATCGATATGCACAAGGTGTACGAAGATATTTTTGATCGCATACCAATCTCCCTTGTGAAATATAGCTGGTTTTTGGAAAATATTTCTGTCTCTACACAAAAGGGGTACGACATTGGTAAGCGAATTATGGACGTTTTTCTCTCATGTGTGCTTGGGATTGTCTCACTCATTTTCTATCCTTTTGTGTGGCTTGCAATCATACTCGAAGATCAAGGGCCACTTTTTTTTATGCAAGATCGGATGGGGCAGAACAATCAGATTGTAAAGATAATCAAGTTTCGCAGTATGGCGGTTCACAGTGAGCCAGACGGTATCTCAAAAGAAGTCGCTACCACTCGAGTAGGAAGATTTCTCCGGAAGACTCGTATCGATGAGCTTCCGCAACTCTGGAATGTGTTCAAGGGCGACCTTTCAATGATTGGTCCTCGTCCAGAGATTCCTGCACTCGTGAAGCTCTACGAAAAAGCGATACCGTACTACAATATTCGCCACCTTATCAAACCGGGACTTTCTGGCTGGGCACAACTCTATCATCGCGAGCCACCAAAGTTTTCTGCACAGGTAGATGAAACAAAAAAGAAACTCTCGTACGATTTGTACTATATAAAGAATCGCTCACTCATCCTAGATATCAAAGTCGCACTCCGCACAATGAAAATACTTCTTTCTAGGGAAGGGGTGTAAACACTACTTCAGAAATTTTCTTGATTTCCGGCTCAAAATCCCTATACTAGACCCCATGAATCCCAATAGAAGTTCAGTGGCCGTTTGTACACATTTTTCTGGTCGTAAGCGAATTCGCCTAACGAATTCTTCCGGCTTTATTAGTACTCAAGTAATTAACTTCTAACGGGATGAATAAATACCGAATTGGGAGCGTGGCCATCATCCTATTTCTCGGCCTTACCGCATTTTTCGTGTACTCTTCGGAAAGCTCTACTTCCCGCGTAGGAAAACATCCTTTTAAGTTTGGCCTCGACCTTGTCGGTGGCACTGAACTCATTTACAAAGCAGACACTTCACAAATTGCCACAGGTGACATCTCTATTTCTATGGCAACACTCCGCGATATCATCGAACGACGTATCAATATCTTTGGTGTTTCAGAACCGATTATCCAAGTTGAAGAGGCAGGTCTCATCTCTGGGCACCCTGATCATCGCTTGATTGTTGAGCTTCCTGGAATAACTGACATAGACAAAGCAGTTGCTTTGATCGGTCAGACGCCGCTTCTCGAATTTCGTTTGGAAAAGGAAGGGGTCAAGAGTCTAACGGAGCAACAGATCGCATCGAGTTCGATGACGGACCTTTTTGTGCCCACAGGACTTACCGGCAGACTCCTCAACAAAGCGAGTTTGCAATTTGATCAGACGAGCAAAAATGCGCTCGTCGTGCTTGAACTTAATAGTGAAGGAAAAGATTTGTTTGCAAAAATCACTCGTGAGAACGTAGGAAAAGTTCTTGGGATTTTTCTTGATGGCAACCCGATTTCTCTTCCAAATATTCGAGAAGAAATCAAAGATGGCACAGCGCAAATCACTGGAGGATTCACCCCCGAACAAGCGCAGATACTCGTCCGTAATTTAAACTATGGAGCGCTCCCTGTGCCTATTGAGCTTGTAAGTACCCAGAGCATCGGCGCATCACTCGGTGAGGCGGCACTCCACGCAGGCGTTCGTGCAGGGATGTGGGGGTTCATCGTTACAGCTCTTTTTCTCATCCTCTGGTACCGGCTCCCGGGCCTTGTCGCATCCCTCGCATTAACCCTTTATGTGTTTCTCTCGCTCTCACTTTTTAAACTTATCCCAGTCACATTAACAGCCGCTGGGGTTGCAGGATTCATTCTCTCTATTGGTATGGCGGTTGATGCAAACATTCTTATCTTTGAGCGCATGAAAGAAGAGCTTAGAGCCGGAAAGAAATTAGAAGAGTCAATGCATGAAGGGTTTCGCCGCGCATGGCTTTCAATCCGTGACTCAAATATTTCAAGTATCATTACTGCGGTCGTCCTTTTCTGGCTCGGAACTTCAGCAGTAAAAGGATTTGCGCTCACTCTTGGTCTTGGAGTTTTGGTTTCGATGTTCACTGCAATCACTGTGTCGCGCACATTCCTTTTTGCAATCAGCGCAAGTCATGAGAGCAAGGCAACCAAGTTTTTATTCGGTTCGGGCGTCTCCTCATCTAAAAGCTAACATCTAATCACTAACAACTATTAACTACTCAAATGTTTATCGTACGACACAGAAAAATATTTTTCGCTCTCTCAGCCCTTCTTGTATTAGGTTCGATTCTTTCTGGATTTGTTTTTGGTCTTCATTTCGGAACTGATTTCAAGGGGGGCTCTCTTCTTGAAGTTTCGTACCAGGCGGGGCAGAGACCAGACTTAGAAACTGCAAAGAAGTCTCTCGAACCCCTTTCTCTCGGGGCATTTTCTCTTCGACCATCAGGAGACAACAACTTCATCCTCCGAGCCAAGGAACTCACTCCCGCTGAAAAGGATACTGTCGAGAAGGCACTTTCAAATAACAATGCGTTGAAAATAAAAGAAGAGCGATTTAATTCTGTCGGCCCTGTAGCAGGTCAGAGTTTAAAACAAAAATCCTACTGGGCCATTTCCGCAGTGCTTCTTGGAATTGTGCTTTTTGTAACCTTCGCCTTTCGCAAGGTTTCAGAGCCGGTCCCATCGTGGAAATATGGTATCTCAACTATCGTTGCGCTCGCTCACGATGTGATTATCCCAGCCGGTATTTATATTGCATTTGGAAAATATTTCGGAGCAGAGATTGATTTACTGTTTGTGACGGCACTCCTCGCTATTTTGGGTTACTCGGTCCACGACACGATTGTTGTTTTTGACCGTGTACGCGAAAACCTCAGCCACAACCAAGAGTATCGTTCAAAAGAAACTTTTGAAGAAACAGTGGGGAAGAGCCTCACCCAGACTATGGGGCGCTCTATCAATACCTCGCTCACAATCTTTCTCACCCTTGTTGCTCTCTACATGCTCGGAAGTGAGGCGACTCGCAACTTCGCGTTGATCCTCCTCATTGGAGTCATTGCAGGGACATATTCTTCAATTTTCATTGCATCTCCACTTTTGGTAACCCTCGAGAAATTTCAAAGCAAGGAGAAATAGAGCTATATTTCACTTGAAATTTACATACCAAAGTATATACTTGGGTATATGTCTACAAAAACCAACACCAACACAAAAACATTACTTACTATCAAAACCGACAAGAAGCTCAAACTTGCAGCACAAAAAACTGCAGAGGAGCTCGGTATCCCCTTGGGCACTTTTATCAACATGACCTTAAAACAGTTTGTCCTAGACAAAGAGATTAATTTTCGTGGTGGCTATACGCCAAATACCCGAACCGCAAAAATACTGAAACAGTCAGAAAAAGAATTCACTCAAGGAAAATTTGATGGTCCGTTCACACTTAAGGAACTAGCAAAGGAATGGAAATTAAATTGACGCTTACTTTCAATGCAATTCGTATACACAAGATTGTTCAGGAAAGATCAGCACAAACTTACAAAACGGTTACGAATAAAAATGCTTGAACGACTCGGTTTGCTTTTGGAAGATCCATCCCATTCACTGCTTAGTAATCACGACCTTAACCCCCCGTGGCAAGGGCACAAAAGTATAAATATTACTGGTGATCTTCGCTTGATATACAGACAGGAAGGCCCTTACTACAGATTAGTTCGCGTGGGAACGCACTCGGAATTGTACTAATAAGCTTGGTTAACACTCGGTGTTGGCTAATGGCGTATTGCAATTTTAGTGGGTGGGGGTAAAATTAAGGTGTTATAAGTCTAAATTAAATTACTATGGGAATGGAATCATTTAATCAGGTACCAGGTGCGGTACCCGATGAATCAGAGAGAATTGATGATGTAGAAAAGGCAGAAGCGATGGCTACTTCTGCTGCATCTCAGAGAGAATCAGCTGCACGTAGGCGCGCCTATTCTGAAGAATTAAAGAGTAATCCTGTGTCTTCAGAGAAAGCAGCTCTCGATCCATTTGGTGCGAGAGGGTCAGAATATTGGGCAGCTGCCGCAAGGCAAGATGACGAAAACGCAGATACGACTGAAAAGTATGCTGGACATCTATCTGATATCAGAAAAGAAAATCCAGGTTTAAATGAAAATGAGGTGGCATTAGAAGCCCGCAAAAGACAAGAACAAGGAACAAGGAACGATGGACGATAGCCAATAAGATTTAGGTGAAGATAGGAAAAAGGGGGGTGGTTAATAATGAGTAAAATTGGTAAGGGTAGCTGGTGAGATTTATGACGAAGAGAAGAAATAAAGTCTCGCTTCTCCTCTCAGTAAATTTTTATAGTTCTTGTATAATGGGGATATGAAAGAAAACAGACCAAAATCAAAGTGGCCCGTTATTATTTTAATCATTCTAATCCTTGGAGCTCTTGGATACTTTTTTGTCTGGGAAAAGGGTTCGCAGGTCAACACTCCGTCTCAAACAACCCCCTCTACAAGCGAGAATACAAATCCACGACCAAGTGTGATTCCTCCCGGTATACAAGGTGAATTTGGTGATGAGGTTTCGACACCCCCTCCAGCACCACCTAAAAAAATCACCCTTTCGGGAAAATATTCCTATAGCGAAGATACGAAATCATCTGTTGTTGGGAAAGTGTGTTTTGTGCCAGACCAAGTTGTATCTGGTGTGGGCAAGCAATTCTGTTTCAATAATCAGGACGAAGTTTTTGCGATTTTTGGTCTACAAAGAGGATTTTCTGATGGCTCGAAGCAGTGCACGGTAAGTGCAAAAGCAAGTATTGAAATACAGGGGTATACGAAATTCACATCGGATGTCGGTGGGTACGACAGTGCAACTCTCACAAAAGTAACCTCCAAGGGTGCACAATCTTTTTCTGCGTGTCAGAAATAAAAATAACAACAAACAAGACTTTCATATAAAATAACCAGAGACCTCCTTTGGTCAGGTACTTTCCAGTTTTTTGAAGGCAATGTCTAATGTCCCAAAAGTGGCCAATACTCTCGCTTGACTCCCATATGGATATCTATATAATACAGGCCTGTCTCTAGGTATTTCCTAGGGACTGTTTTAGAGAGTTCATTGAAAACTTGTTATTTGAGAACGTGCAAGTTTACCCATTCAAATTTCGTTTGAAAAATTGGTTTGGGTATATCCAGCAGGTTTCGGTCAAACGAAATTTGTTTGGGTCTCAAAAATATTCAAAAATGTGATTCCTCCCCATTTCATATCCGACTTCGGTCGGGCACGATTAGCAACGTGATGAAGTAGGGGGTAGTGAGTTATGAAAAAATTCTAAGTGGAGCGAATATAGAGAATCTAGTATTCTTTGTTTTGTTCCGTTCCAAATCCTATTATGAATAATAGCTGGATTTTGTTAAGAGTTTGATCCTAGCTCAGGATGAACGCTGGCGGCGTGGATAAGGCATGCAAGTCAAGGGGTCCCTCCCCAGTTAGCAATAACTGGGGAGGGAAACCGGCGAACGAGGTAGTAACACGTAGGAACTTCCCCTTTAGTCAGGAATAACGAGTCGAAAGATTCGCTAATACCTGATAGTCTCTTCGGAGTAAAGATTTATCGCTAAAGGAAAGGCCTGCGGGATATCAGCTAGTTGGTAAGGTAATGGCTTACCAAGGCTATGACGTCTAGGGGAGCTGAGAGGCTGACCCCCACCGATGGTACTGAGACACGGACCATACACCTACGGGTGGCTGCAGTCGAGAATCTTCCGCAATGGACGAAAGTCTGACGGAGCGACGCCGCGTGATTGATGAAGTCCCTCTGGGACGTAAAGATCTTTTGTGAGGGAGAAATTTTATTGATAGTACCTCAAGAATAAGGGGTTGCTAAACTCGTGCCAGCAGCAGCGGTAATACGAGTGCCCCAAGCGTTATCCGGAATCACTGGGCGTAAAGCGTGTGTAGGTGGTTGTATTAGTCTCTCGTTAAATTCTTCGGCTTAACCGGGGGCATGCGGGAGAAACGGTACGACTAGAGGGTGCAAGGGGTTGACGGAACTCATGGAGTAGGGGTGAAATCCGTTGATATCATGGGGAACACCAAAAGCGAAGGCAGTCAACTGGTGCACTCCTGACACTGAAACACGAAAGCGTAGGTAGCGAATGGGATTAGATACCCCAGTAGTCTACGCCCTAAACGATGATCGCTAGTTTTTCGGAGTATCGACCCTCTGAGAGACGAAGCTAACGCGTTAAGCGATCCGCCTGGGTAGTACGGCCGCAAGGCTAAAACTCAAAGGAATAGACGGGGACTTGCACAAGCAGAGGATTATGTGGTTTAATTCGATGGTAAACGAAGAACCTTACCAAGATTAGAAATGGAATCGAATCCCAGAGGAAACTTTGGGAGTCCGCAAGGACGGTTTCACAGGTGATGCATGGCCGTCGTCAGTTCGTGATTTGAGTTGTTCCCTTCAGTGGGGTAACGAACGCAACCCTTGTTGTCTGTTATACGTTTCAGGCGAGACTGCCTCTTTTCAGAGGAGGAAGGTGAGGATGACGCCAGGTCAGCATGTCCCTCTGATATCTTGGGCTACACACATAATACAATGGTCGGGACAACGGGTCGCAATGGAGTAATCCGGAGCCAATCCTAAGAAACCCGGCCTCAGTTCAGATTGGGGGCTGCAACTCGACCCCATGAAGTTGGATTTGCTAGTAATCGCGGGTCAGCTATACCGCGGTGAATACGTTCTCAAGTCTTGTACTCACAATAAAAGCGCGCAGCAGCTGCATGTTCTAAATGGTTTAAATCCATTCTTCCGTTTATAACGGAACGTAGCAAAAAGATAGCCACATACCGCGAGGTATGTGGTGGAGGATCTGGATGCAAAAGGCAGCCCGAAATATAAAAGAGTGTGTTGACCTACCAGTGGGCGGTGAGGGTAGGGAAAACACAGAGAAAACTCTTTCGGGATGTTTGGAATTGAATATGCAGTGACCTGTGGAGATCTGATGCTGTTACCCGCAATCGGCGAGGTATAATTAAACTGACGCAGCGTCAGAAGTCAGCTGGGTCGTAGTACTCTGAATTTCAGAGGAAGGAACCCACTCTAATGAATCTAACCCCAGATTACATTGTCGGTCTTGTAGATGGTGAAGGAAGCTTCACTGTTTATATTAGAGATCCAAAAAAGAATTCTCTTGCACAAAGAAGGGTTGTTATAGAACCAAAATTTTATATCAAACTTATCGAGCGGGACAAAGAAATTTTGGATCAACTGAAACAATATTTTGGTTGTGGAAGTGTGTATTTTCAAAAAGATACACGCCCCAACCATCAGCATTGTTCCCGATATGAAGTCTATAATCGAGAAGATCTCACTTCAGTTATCATTCCATTTTTTCAGAAGCATACTTTAAAACTTGCTTCTAAAAAAAATGATTTTGAAATTTTTTGTAAAATCATGAAACGGATGGAACGGAAAGATCATCTTAATAAAAAAGGTTTGGAAAAGTTGTTTCAGTTGAAGCAACATATGCATTAGAGCTCGCTGCATACGGGAAATCCGTCTGTGCAGTGGGAACGGAAATTCGTAGTTTTACGAAACCATTCGCCCGTCAACTCAAGGGAGTTGGGAGTACCCGAAATCCTGACGTAAGTCGGGCCTAAGGTAAGCTCAATGACAGGGAGTAAGTCGTAACAAGGCACGGGTAGCGGAAGCTGCTCGTGGAGTAATTCAATATGAAAAAACCTTTCTTTCGATTTTTCGAAAGACTGAGTGTGTCGATATCCTGTGAAATAAGGATATCCAGATTTTTGTGGAGTTATGATAAACCATGCAGGTTTCTATTATGAAGCAAATGTTGGAATTCTTATTTCACGGGATGGATGATGATTATGAATCCAAAAACTAATCTGACTCATGGAAAGACATGTGCGCTTCACGCAAGTGAAGTAAAGGGAACGGGACAGAATAAAGAATAGTAGAGGAACAGCGCCGTGCAGAAATGCACGGCGCTGTTTCGTTTCTGTTTTGATAATTTTCATAACTCTATGATAGGGTTTCTAAAGAATCGCTCTTTATTTTTATCACACCATGGAGGGAACCATGTGAGAAGAAGATTTTGAAGTTTGCGAGTCCGGTATCATCGCTGGTGGCCAGGGAAGAGGCCCGGAAGAAGTTTCATCTTCTGGGTCTGTCATGAACGCAGTTCTCATCGTCTTTGCATTGATATTCCTCTTTTCTCTTTTGGGCTCCGTATTTCCGTCGCTTATGACCTCTACACATTGACGGGGATCCTGTCTAAGGTCGACCATTCGGTCGACCTTTCTGTTTAGGAAGGCAAGAAAAGCCCTTACAATAAGGGTTTTTATGTGATTGACAAAAGCATTAGAATAGTGTTATAATTAAAAATAGATAAAGCTCGTTCACACTTTGCCTTCTCAGTGAGGGGATCATGAACTCTCGATGGGCCACAGGAAACGACGTACTCCCGCTTCTGCGTGAGTACCACAAGGACCCGTACGAAATGAGCACCGCGGCGAAGATTTTCTGGGTCGTCGCCCTCATCGTCGCCATCGGCTTCGATCCTACCTGGTTTTTTCGTTAGCAGAGCGGAGAAGCGAAGAGTCCGAGAACTTTTCGGACGAGACCGACACCATAGCGGGGTGTCGGTCTTTTTGTTTGTTTTTTAGGCCTTTTTTTGTTATATTTCCACAGCGTTTTGTAAGATAATTTGACAAAAAAAATGGTTGAATAGTGTGGCGCACTTGCCTGCCCTGCCGGCAGGCAAGTGGTAGGCAGGTAGCGGAGGCTGGTTAGAGCGCGTCACTGATATAATGGGTACAATATAATTGGTTCGCTCGGTTGCATTGAAAATAAAATAAATGGTTTCTTGCGTGGGCGTATAGCTCAGGTGGTTAGAGCGCGTCACTGATAATGACGAGGTCCCAGGTTCAACTCCTGGTACGCCCACGCAGGGAGGCATTTCATTTTCAAGCAACTCTCGCTGCCAATTATAATGACGACATGCCTGCCCTGCCTACCGGTAGGCAGGGCAGGCAGGGGTCCCAGGTTCAACTCTAGAGCCCACACTGTTTAGTACAAATAAAAACAGGTTTTTCTTTCACTTTTTATGTATTTTTTCTCTACTCTTAGTTCGCAAATAGCTCTCATCGAACAACTTTCTTATGTTGGCATATTTATCGGAGTCATGCTTGCAGGACACGTTATCCCGATCCCGGAAGATGTATTCCTTCTTTTGGCTGGGTACATTACTGCAAATGGATATGCAAAGCTTGGAATCATGATACCGATTGCGATTGTTGCTTCTTTTTGCGTAGACACTTTATTTTATATTTTGAGTAGAAAGGGTAGTGCGATTGCAGAAAAACTCGAGCGTCGTATTCGCAACAATGTTTTTGAGAAGTATAAGACACTTATGCGGGAAAAACCCTTTCTTGTCATCTTCGTGTCGAGGTTTCTCACTGGTTTTCGTTTTGCTAGTCCGCTCGTCGCGGGCTATGTGAAGGTTCCTCGGGAAAAATATCTTCTCTATAATGCAATTTCTGCAGCAAGTTATGCTCCATTTTTCGTCGGGTTGGGATACATCTTTAGTAAAAAAATAGAATCTCTTGTTACGGGGGCACAAGCATTTCATCACGCAGTATTTCTCTCCATACTTGCGATTATTGCAGTGGGCGCAGTTTTGTTTCTTCGAAAAAAGTTTTTCGTGCCAGAAAAAACAGACTAGGGGACAAGCACTGGGTTTTGTGAGAAAAGATTTCAGAGTATAATAGAAAGCAATATGAGCAAAAATCGCATTGTCTTAAGTATTGGTATCTTTCTTTTCCTCATGCCCTTTCTTGGGTTTCCTTCTCGATGGGAATTTTTCTTTCAAATAATTTTTGGTATTTCTTTAGTTGCAGTTTCTTTCTCCTCGGCCATCAAGCGTCGTGCAGCATCTCGTAGACCTCGTCGCAGGCGTGATACCCCCACAGTGTCTCCTATGGATTCTTCTGCCCTTCAGCCAACCCAACCAGAGTCTTCTGCGGAAGCTTCCCAAGAAGAAAACATCACTCATCAATGAATACGGGCAAGGAATTGAAAATGGCGTTTCTTGGTGGGGTGCTCATTTTTGCGCTTGTTTTTCTAGTTGCCTATTTCGGTTTGCCGGTTCTTTCTGGTACTACCTATGATGCGCTTTTGACCGAAGGAGCACAGGGAACGTCGACAAAACCCAAAGAGGAGGTATTTGTGGCAACTCACCTCAAAACGCCAGCCCAGGTCAAAGGAGTCTACATGACGAGCTGGGTTGCGGGCACACCGTCACTGCGAACTTCTATCGTGAGTCTCGTAGAGCAAACGGAAATTAATACGATTGTTATAGATATCAAAGATGACACAGGACGTGTTTCATTTGAAATAAAAGATCCAGAATTAAAAAAACTAGGTTCAGAAGATTTGCGAATCAGAGACCTCCGCCAGTTTATTGCGACACTTCATCAAAAAAATATTTATGTGATTGGAAGAATCGCTTCATTTCAAGATCCGTACATGGTGAAACTCCGTCCAGAGATTGCGGTGAAACGTGTGAGCGATGGAAAAGTATGGCGTGATCGCAAGGGAATACCGTGGATTGATGCGGGAGCAAAAGAGCATTGGGAGTATCTTGTTGCCCTTGCAAAAGAGTCCTACAATGCAGGGTTTGATGAAATTCAATTTGATTACATTCGTTTTCCATCAGATGGAAACATGAACGATATTTTATATCCGAATAGCGAAGGGAAGATAAAACACAAAGTGGTGAAATCATTTTTTGAGTACTTGAGTTCTAACTTGCGACCAACGGGAATGAAAATCTCAGCGGACCTCTTTGGTATGACGACAACAAATCCTGATGATTTGAATATTGGTCAACTGATTGAAGACGCATTTCCGAATTTTGATTATATTTCCCCTATGGTTTATCCATCGCACTATCCATCTGGATTTCATGGACATAAAAATGTAAACGCGGTTCCCTATGAAATTGTAAAAATATCTCTCGATAGCGCTGTTGCGAGACTCAAAATTTTTAATGATACTGTCGCCTCAACTACGGTGCAGATTCGACCATGGCTTCAAGACAACAACTATCCAGTGACATATACCCCAGAGATGGTTCGTAAACAAATACAAGCCACCTATGATTCAGGGCTGAATAGTTGGATGCTTTGGAACGCAGGGAGTACATACACGGAGTCTGCTCTGAACGCGCAATAGTTCCGTAATCTAATCAATAGCTTGGAATCACCTCGTTGTTAATTGAGTTGGCGTTTTAATATTTTTGTGTTAGTTTTCTTTCAGATAGATTTCTCGAGTACAACCTGAACCAGTGAGGCTTTGTATGGCAGATACATCGGAAGAACAAGTAGCGATTCTTCGCAGAATCCTTGGACTCATTCTCTGCTCCCGTCTCAACTACCATTTTATTGGCAATGGAGAGAGGGACGTTCTTTCCAAGGAGCTTTCAAGGGAGCTTGATCTCAGTCGTGATGTAGTTGAGTCTGAGCTCAACCGGGCTATGCAAACGGTTCGTCACAGTTAGGTTTTTCGAGGGCGACAGCATGAATGTCGCCCTTTCTGTTGTATAATAAAATCAAATTTCTTATGGATCCTGAAAAAGTCACATATTTTGCAGAAACCGATGCGCGTAATAAGCATCTGAAGTTTGGTATTAAGGCCAAAGATCGTACCAAGCACATGTATGTCATCGGAAAGACGGGAATGGGAAAATCTACCCTCCTTGAGAATTTGGCTATTCAAGATATTGAGAACGGTGAGGGTATCGCTTTCATCGATCCACACGGCGGTACGGCAGAAAAACTTTTGGACTATGTGCCACAGCATCGTATCAAAGATGTTTTGTATTTTGCGCCATTTGACACTGAATACCCGATTTCATTTAATGTGATGGAGGATGTTGGCGCTGATAAACGCCATCTTGTGGTCAATGGTCTCATGTCGACCTTTGAAAAGATCTGGGTTGATGCATGGTCAGCACGTATGGCCTACATTTTAAATAACACACTGCTTGCTCTTCTTGAATTTCCGGGCTCCACACTTCTCGGTGTAAACCGAATGCTCGCGGACAAAGAATATCGCAAAAAAGTGGTGGACAATGTCAAAGATCCATCCGTGAAATCTTTTTGGATAGAAGAGTTTGGAAAATATACTGAGCGTTTTGCTGCAGAAGCAACTCCTGCGATTCAAAACAAAGTTGGACAATTTACCTCAAATCCACTCGTGCGAAACCTTATCGGCCAACCGCAGTCGTCTTTTGATATTCGGAAGATGATGGATGAGAAAAAGATTTTGATTATCAACCTTTCAAAAGGGCGTGTCGGTGAAGGAAATGCAAAGCTTATCGGTTCGATGCTCATTACCAAGATTTATCTCGCTGCCATGTCGCGCGCCGATCTCTCTGCCCCTGTGCTCAACAATCTTCCAAATTTTTATCTCTACGTGGATGAGTTTCAGTCATTTGCCAACAAATCATTTGCAGATATTTTATCTGAAGCTCGAAAATATAAACTCAATCTTACTATTGCGCATCAATATATTGAGCAGATGGAAGAAGAGGTGCGAGACGCTGTGTTTGGAAACGTCGGAACGATGATTACATTTCGAGTCGGAGCCTATGACGCAGAAGTTTTGGAGAAAGAATTTGCCCCAACATTTACCGCAGAAGACTTGGTCAATCTTGGATTTGTGCAGATTTATTTGAAATTGATGATTGATGGAGTTTCGTCCCAGCCGTTTTCGGCAATGACCATGGCACCAATTCCAAAACCTGAAATTTCGTATCGACAGGATATTATCGAAAGTTCTCGCAGGACATACGCGCGACCAAAAGCGGAAGTTGAAGAAGAAATTAGAAAATGGCACGAAACTGAAACGGAAGCGAGAAAGGACGAAAGAAGGGAAGCAAGACCCGTGAAACAGGATTTTTCGAGACCTTCTCAACAAGAAAGAAAGCCGTATGCGAATATAAAAGAGATTAAACAAGAGAAAAAAGATATTTTTCAAAAAATTCTAGAAGAAGAAAAAAAGCCCACTACTGTGCCTACGCCCGTAGCAGAACCAAGAGAAAAGATTTCTCTCAACACCTTAAGGCCCCAGAATCAAAGAAACGATAAAAACCCAACCCCAGAACACGTTTCCCAACTCCGAGAAGCACTTGCTACGCTTGTAAAAAATGGAAGTGGAAACACTGGGGCGCAACCAAAAATTGAGCATACACTTCATGAGCACAAGCAGGAAAAACCAAAAGAACCACACATAAAACCACAAGCTCCTAAACAACACGGAGAGCATTCACACCAGACTCATCAAGAACCTAAAAAAGACATACCACCCCCTAAAAAAGAAGAGAAATCAAGGCACGCTATGAACGAAATCCCTGAAGACAAACTTCGGAAACTCCTCCATGTTGACGACACAGCTTGAGAGTAGATTTCTTACTTTTTGTGGTAGATTAGCACTATGAATAAGACTTTTGGCGGGCCAAGGAAAATCGTAATATTTTCACTCGTCTATTACCCACGCTTTATTGGTGGGGCAGAGATTGCTATTAAGGAAATTACGGATCGAATCCCATCAGATGAGTATGAATTTCATATGGTGACACTTCGTCTTGATAAGAAGCTCCCAAAGATGGAGAAGATAAGTAATGTGTTTGTGCATCGGGTAGGGTTTGTGGGCAACCTCAAAGATCCTGCTGATTCACTTCGTTTTCCACTTCATCTCAATAAATACTTGCTTCCATTTATTGGAGCCTTTAAAGCACACAAACTTCACAAGAAGTATCACTACGATGCAGTATGGGCCATGATGGCAAATTACAGCGGTTTTGGTGCTTTGTTTTTTAAAATCCTCCACCCAAAAGTATCATTTATTCTCTCGCTTCAAGAAGGGGATCCGATAGAATATATAAAAAAAAGAATCGGCATTTTTTATGCTCTGTATTCACAAATATTTCTTAAGGCCACCGTCATTCAAACTATCTCAAATTATCTTGGAGATTTTGCCCGCTCGATGGGCTATGAGGGGAGGATTGAGGTGATTCCGAACGCAGTCGATACTAAACGGTTTGGACAAGAATATTCACAAAACGAGCTCGACACCCTCAAAGAAAAACTAGGTAAACAGTCTGGAGATGTTTTCCTGATTACGACATCTCGTCTAGTGGTAAAAAACGCTGTTGATGATGTTATTCGGTCTCTTGTATCTCTCCCTCACAATGTTAAGTTTCTTGTTCTCGGACAGGGATACGAAGAAGATAATCTCCGTGCACTTGCGCTTGAATTGGGGGTCGAGAAAAAAGTAAATTTTCTTGGTCATGTTGACCACGCTGATATGCCGAAGTATTTAAAAGTATCGGATATTTTCATTCGACCATCACTTTCCGAAGGGTTTGGAAACTCTTTTGTTGAGGCGATGGCTGCGGGTATTCCAGTTATCGCTACTCCTGTTGGTGGAATTGTGGATTTTCTCTATGATCCAGACAAGAATCAAAATATGCGTGCCACAGGTCTTTTTTGCGAAGTAAAAAATCCACAAGACATTGCTCGGCAAGTACGCAGACTTCTCGAAAATCCAGCGCTTCGTGCGCAGCTTACGCTCAATGCAAGACAAATGGTAATTGAAAAATATGACTGGAACATGATTGCTCGCGACATGAAAGAGAGGGTTTTTGGTACAGTCGGATGATAGCCTCGCAAGAGTGTCTCGGGCTTTGCCCGGAGGTTTAATACCCTTTATAATAGCCGTTTTTTGTGATACCGTTGCGCTATGAAAGGAGAAACTGGCATGGAAAAGAAGACTAAAATTCTCATCGCAACAGGGATTTTTCCTCCACAAATCGGGGGGCCGGCGCAATATGCCAAAAATTTATCGGACACTCTAATCAAGCGTGATTTTCTTGTCTCTATAAAAACGTACGGTATTGAAAGGAGGCTTCCAACTGGTATACGGCATTTTTTCTTTTTCTGTAAAATCATTCCCGCAGTTCTGACTACCGACGCAGTGATTATTCTAGATACATTTAGTGTTGGTTTTCCTACAACCCTCGCATGTAAAATATTTGGAAAGAAAAGTATTATCCGCACAGGAGGTGATTTTTTGTGGGAAGGATATGTGGAGCGCACCGGTAAAAAGGTTTTATTGCGAGATTTTTATAGTACAGAAACTAGACTGTTTAATTTGAAGGAGCGTATTATTTTTGGATTAACCCAATTTGTTTTAAGGAATGCGTCAAAAATAGTTTTTTCAACCAATTGGCAGCGTAATATATTTTTTTCTCCATACCGACTGGATTTAAAAAGAACGACTGTCATTGAAAACTATTATGGGCAAAAAGAATCGTCTCAAAATCCTCAATTTGCGCGATTTATCGGTTCGACTAGAGTTCTTGTGTGGAAAAATCTAGATACCATGGAAGAGGTGTTTGGAATTGTGACTCGTGATAATCCATCAGTATCACTTTTTATGGAAAATCTTCCGTACGAAGAGTTTATGGATAAAATGAAGTCGGCATATGCGGTTATCCTCGTGTCGCTTGGAGATATAAGTCCAAATATGATTCTCGATGCCATTCGTTTGAATATCCCATTTATATGCACAAAAGAAGTTGGTATTTTTGATCGAATCAAAGATGCAGGAGCGTTTGTTGATCCATTGAACAAAAAAGAGATTGAGTCGGCGGTTCGAATGTTGTTGACAACATCTGGTTACGAGAATTCCAAAAAAAGAGTAAGTGGTTTTAGTTTTGTGCACACATGGGAGGACATCGCTTTCGAATTTCTGGCCGTGATTAATAATCTAAAATGAACAATAAACTCTATTATATAGCCAACATTCGGCTTCCGACGGAAAAGGCTCATGGCATCCAGATTATGGAAATGTGTGAGGCCTTTGCGTCTATTGGCCACAAAGTTGAACTCATTATTCCGACACGAGATACTCCGATTACTGATGAGGTATTCAGTTATTATGATATTGATCATACTTTTGTAATCAAAAAGTTGTGGTGTATTAATGCGGTTAGGTTTGGGAAAGTTGGTTTTTTGTTACAATCACTTTCTTTTACTTTTAGTTCCTCGGCCTACCTATTGTTCAAAAAAGGAATCATGTACACACGCGACAGTCATATTGCATTCGTTCTTAAGTTTTTTGGAAAAAAAGCAATATGGGAAGCACACATGGGACATGAAAATTTCTTCATTCGGCATATCGTTAAATCAAAAAACCCATTCATCGTTATTACGAAGGGGTTAAAAGATTTGTACATAAAGATGGGGATGACAGAAAGTAATATTTGGGTTGCTCCAGACGGTGTCGATGCTTCGAAGTTCAATATTTCTGATACCAAAGAAGCTGCGAGGAAAAAACTTGGTTTTGGGGTTGGGGAAAAAATTATTTTGTATGCCGGGCATTTATTTTCATGGAAGGGCGCAGACGCTTTTGCTCAGTCTGCGGAGTTTTTGCCAAAAGATATTTCTCTCGTGTTTGTGGGGGGAACTGAAAGCGACATCGCGTCATTCAAAGAAAAATATTCACATTTTTCCAACGTCAAAATTTTAGGAAAGAAGCCACACAACGAGATACCTTTGTATCTGCGTTCAGCTGATGTGCTGGTGATTCCCAACAGCGCTAAAGAAGATATCTCTCGTCTTTATACATCTCCCATGAAACTTTTTGAGTATATTGCCAGCGGGACACCAGTTATAGCTTCTGACATGCCTTCTATTCGTGAAATACTCAATGACTCTAACTCATATTTCTTTACTTCTGACAACCCGAAAAGTCTCGCGGATGCAATATTGAGTGTGTTTGGCGACTACAGTACCGCCCTGAAGAGAGCTCATCAAGCGAAAGAGGACTCCTTGAGATATTCATGGTACAAAAGGGCAGAAGACATTCTTAGCTTTGTAGAAAAAACAGGTAAAGTCCATAATTAGCCATCAAAATATGCGTCCCGCACGAAATCTACTGGTTATGGTCTTGGGGTAAGATGTGTGTAATATAGTAAGATTGTTAAGGGGGGGGGTGGTTATCAATAATCAATGTCTCGCGTAGCGAGACTATTTCGTACAGGATGAGAGTACTGATGATATCTACAGATAAGAATATGTTTGATTCAAATTCTTCTGTCGGGAGAAGGATGATTGAGTATGGAGAAACGTTTGGGGAACTTCATGTTGTGGTTTTTACTCCAGGCTCACTTCATCTTGAAATGGGAGCTCTTTCGGAGAAAGTTTTTTTGTATCCCACAAATTCCCCGAATCGACTGCTCTATATACTGGATGCGATCAAGATGGGCAAAAAGATTCTTAAGAATATTTATTTTGGTCAGACGGCCGTCACCTGCCAGGACCCTTTTGAAACTGCGTTCGTGGGACTCTTTTTAAGAAAGAAAGGGAAGTATCCTCTCCAAATGCAACTTCATACAGATTTGTTTAATAAGAATTTTTTAGACAGCTCCATATTTAACTGGATTCGTTTCCAGCTTTCACGACGCACGCTTCCACGGGCGGATGGTATTCGAGTTGTGCGCGAGAAAATAAAACAAAATTTGTATGCGAAATTTAATATTGCACAAGAAAAAATAATTACGTTACCAATCTTTGTTGATATCAAGGGAATTCAAAATGAGCCTATAGAAATTTCTTTGCGGGAAAAGTATCCTCAGTGGCAGTATATTGTGCTCATGGCTTCGCGCCTCTCGCCTGAAAAAAACATAGAGCTCGCACTCCGATCTTTTAAAAAGCTTATATCTCAAGGTTTGAATGCTGGGCTTGTTATTGCAGGTGAAGGGGAAAAACAAGCATCTCTCGAGCATCTTGTCCTGGAACTTGGTTTAAGTGAGCAAGTTGTTTTTGAGCCATGGCAGGCCAACCTCACAAGTTATTACAAAACAGCGGATTTATTTCTCAATACTTCGAATTTTGAAGGGTTTGGATTAACGCTTCTTGAAGCATCGGCTGTGGGGTGTCCCGTACTTACCACAAAAGTGGGTATCGCAGAAGACTTTTTTGAGGATGGAAAGAATGCATTTGTATGTGAGGTCGGGGATAAGGATTGCATTTCAAACAAACTCATCACCTTTTTCAGCAATGAAAGTATTCGCAATACGATTCGAGAGACGATGAAAAAAGATATTGAAAAGCTCTCTCTTTCTAAGGAAGAATACTTACAGAAACAATTAGAGTCACTTGAGACACTTTTTCCAAAAAAATGAAACTTCTCATTATTACTCAAAAAGTAGACAAGAAAGACCCAATCTTAGGTTTTTTTCATGATTGGATTACTGAGTTTTCTAAACATTGTGACGAGGTCTCTGTTTTGTGTTTAGAAAAAGGGGAGTATGACTTACCAAAAAATGTGTCGGTGTATTCCCTTGGAAAAGAAGATGGTGTTTCGCGCTCTACTTACATTTTTAGATTTTTTTGGGCAATTTTTTCTTTACGAAACAGATACGATAGTGTGTTTGTCCATATGAATTATGAATATGTTATTTTAGGGGGTTTGTTTTGGAGAATGTGGCATAAAAAAGTTGCGCTTTGGTATGTGCATAGACAAAGAAGCATGGGTCTTTGGTTTTCTGAAAAACTTGTCAATACAGTTTTCACTTCCTCTCTTGAAAGTTTTTGTATACAAAGCAAAAAAACTATCTATGTTGGGCACGGCATAGATACAGCGAGATTTGTTTGTCAGAGCGATGTCCGTGATCCAGATAAAACAAAAATTATTCACATCGGGCGGATTACACCCATAAAAAATCTTGAAACCCTAATTCTCGCCGGAGAAATTTTGAGTAAGAAAATCCCCAATATGTCCGTTGAATTTTTTGGAGAAGCATCCTCTGACACTGACAAAAAATATTTTGAGCAGTTAAAAAAGATGATACAAGATAAATCACTGGCGAGTACCTTCACCTTCCGTGGCGGAGTCCCTAATTCAGAGATCCCTATTGAATACTGCAAAGCTAGCTTATCAGTAAATATGACCCCAACAGGAGGGTGGGATAAGGTGGTTGTTGAGTCTCTTGTGGCAGGATGCCCTGTATTTGCCTCAAATATAGCCCTAAAACCCGTATTTGGTGAGTATGTGGATAGATTCCTATTTGAGTATAATAACCCTCTGGATTTGGCGTATAAGATCGAGCAGTTCTTGGTTCTAGAAAATAGGAATTCAATAATTCAAAACCTACATAACCACACAGTTAAAGAGTATGATTTTAAAAATTTAATAAAGAAAACATCTCTAAATCTATCTGAATAGGATGAAGTACAACATTTACTCCATACCAAACGAAGTGAGAGGACTCGAGTATTTAAACCTTTTGTACAAAAATACGATGGGACAAGATGAGCATGGGAATATTTTTGAATTAAAGAAATTTGCTTGGTACAAAGCCTTATTTATTTTTAATACAAATAGTAAGAAAAACATTATTCATATTCACTGGGAGACGAATATTTATGGCAGTCGGTTTTTTCTCCTCTCTCTTTTTAGAATGCTTGATCGTTTCACCCTTCTATTAATTTTGAAAATTAAACAAGTAAAAATTGTTTGGACTATGCATAACCTCGAAGCACATGACTACAAACATGTTTGGGTAGATAGGTTGGGCAAATGGATAATGTGGAAGCTTGCAGATAAGGTTATTATCCAAGAACAAAAAATTGCAGAAGCCAAGAAGTTAGAAAAAGGGAGTCAAAAAATTGTTTGGATACCTCAGGGCAACTACATAGATGTTTATGGATCACTCTGCGCCAAGGGTCAAAAAGAATTAAAAAGACAAAATGGTTTTTTAGAAAACGATATTTTACTTCTGGCTCTAGGAAGTATTCGTCCTTACAAAGAACTTCCAACTCTTATTGACCAGATAGAGAAGGTGGTAAATAAGGGAGTAAAATTACACTTATTAATCGCAGGGAAAGTCTCGTCTGATTATAAGAAAATTATCGAAAATAAAGTTTCTGGCAAAAGTTTCGTTACTCTTCGTCCAGAGTTTGTCCCAGATGAGAAGATTCCTGAAATTTTAGCCATGGCTGACTACACCATCTATTATTATGGGGAGTCATCACTTTCTTCGGCCGCGATGATCATGTCTCTCTCATATGGTACGCCAGTGATTACTCGAAATATCCCGGCATCGGAGATGGTGGTCCATGGTAAAAATGGTTATGTCTACAAAGATAATGGCGAACTAGCGGGCATTCTTCAAAGTTTTAAAAGTAAGTCTTATTTTAAACCAGAAGAAGTGATTGCTACAATTTCAACCCAAAGTTGGAACAGAGTAGCCAGTGAACTACGAGTAATATATATTGAGACATATAAATCATGAAAAAATCATTTATCCAAAGAATTTGGCCGTTTATAAAGGCGCGATATGCCCCAAGGGGAGCTAGGCAAACCTTCTCAACCTGTGGAGAAGATTTAATCATGTTTGACATGTTGGCTGAGCTTGGAGTCAAAAAACCTGTTTATATAGACATTGGTGCCCATCATCCAGTTTTTGGGAATAACACTTACCTTCTCTATAGAAAAGGTGGACACGGCGTTTTGGTTGAACCAAACCCAGATCTCTGTAGGGAGATTCAAAAGAAACGTCCAAGAGATATTTGTTTGAATGCCGGAGCTGGGCGAGTTGACGGCGAAGCAACTTTTTATGCTTTTGAGAGAAATACTCGCAGTACTTTTTCTAAAGAACAAGCTGAGGATTGGGAGAGACAATCTGGACAAAAGCCAACTATCACAAAAAGTGAGATTATTTCCTTGGATTTAATTATAAAAAATAATTTCTCTAATTTAGCACCCGATGCTATCTCAATAGATGCCGAAGGATATGATGTGGAGATTCTTTCTGGCTTTAGTTGGAGCAAGAGACCCAAACTTATTTGTATAGAATCAGTGGTGCACAATTTAAATAATGCAGATCCACGAGATATGGCAATTTATGATTTGTTTGAGAAAAATAGTTACAAATTAGCAGTTCAAACTAGGAACAATAGTATTTTTATAGATGGACGGATAGTTAGGAAATAATTTATCAACATGAAGCTAGTTGCGATACTTAGAATCAAGGATCAGATGCTCACTATAGATGAGTGTTTGACCAAGCTCTCAACTCTGGCTGATGAGATTATTGTTTTGGACAACGGCTCTACAGACGGCACTCTAGAAGTTTATAAAAAATACTCTAAAGTAGTGAAAGTTTTGGAAACGGTGGGATTCGATGAGGGGAGGGATAAAATAATGCTTCACGAAGAGGCTAAGAGGGGTAACCCCGATTGGATTCTTTGGATAGACGGAGACGAGGTTTTTGAAAATCATTTAACGAGAGAAATTTTCGATGGGTATATGAGTTCAAAATATAATCGCATCACGTTCAGAATGTGTAATTTTTGGTTAAGTAAGACGCAGTGTCGATATGATGGAGAATATTATCTCTACACCTTGCATCCACAGAGAAGTATGTGGAGAAATGTGGATAGTGCGTATTTCAAAAATCTCGTCATTCACAATGGGGATATTCAGGGGGTATCTGGTCTTTCATATATTTCCCCATACCGAATTAAACACTATGGCTATGTATATAAACAAAAAATAGAGGAGAAGATGAGAGTCTATGCGGAGGCGGATAAAGATGAGGGAAGAGACTACGCAAAAACTTTGGAGGGGACTATTATCTACAAAACATTTCGCTTTTTTGAATTTAAAAACAAAACAATAAACTTGGTTTATATATATTTATACAAATATATATGTAACGCGCTCTGGCTCATAAAGAGAATAGAGAATAAGATACACAAACTTTCCAAATGAATAATCCAACCTGTCCAGTTTGTGGAGGTGAATCAAAATTTCTTTTAAAGAAGGATGGTTTTGACGAATACATCTGTTCACAGTGCAAACTGTCTTTCGTATACCCTCAACCAGAAGCAAACTGGCTTAAGGATGAGGTCTACTCTCTTGAGTCTGGGTATCAGAGAAATAAAATTGCAGATCTCTCAATAGAAAAGGAGGGTAAGAGATACGGTAGAGTTCTCGACTATATGGCAGAGCATAAGCCAAACGGGCGCTTGCTTGACGTTGGATGCTCAAGTGGGCAAGTTATGTATTGGGCGAGGAAACGTGGGCTTAAACCGATGGGTGTGGAAATAAACAAAAGAACCGCTAATATGGCTACCCAAAATGGTTTCGAAGTTTTTAACGGATTTTTAGAAAATGCTCCATTTGAAAAAGCTTCTTTTGATCTCATTTTTTTAGGTGATGTGATTGAGCATGTAAATGACCCAAGGAAGTTTGTGGCGGATGCAAAATCTTTTTTAAAGGAAGACGGTTTTATGGTAATTTCAACTCCAAATGTAGATTGTGTGTGGTCAGATGTAACACTCTCTTTTTACAAACTATTTACAATCCCATGGACATCAGCCACCCCTCCGTATCACCTCTTTCAGTTTGGTTTTGACAATCTCAATCTACTGATGAGTGAATTTCAGTTTAAAAATAAAAAAATATTTTTTTTGCCACCCCCAAGTTTGCGATATGAGCTTGGATCGCTCCATCTTTTGGGTAAATGGAAAAAAGAGAAAAGTGTTTCAAATCTTCTTTTTGCAATATTCTCTTATGTTTTGTATACAGGGGTGTATGTTTTAAATTTTTTGAGTCACCCTCTTCGCAAAAAAGATTTTCAGATGTCAGCCATATTTGAAATAAGGCGATAATCACTTCATTGTTAAATTCGAGTAAAATAGTATAGTTCGAGGAGCTTTTAGACATTCTATATCTATGCACGAAAAGAAGGAGTTATTCTCGAAAATAGAAAATTCAACAACATTTCGCAACATTTGCGACCTATTTGAGCTTAAAAAGAAGACCGTGTTGGACATTGGTTGTGGTTACGGGCACTATTTGAGGCATTTTGGAAAGGGCAGTGTAGGGGTGACCACGGCCGAAGACGAAGTGGTTTTTGGCAAGAACAACGGCCTTAATATTGTTTTTGGTAATGCGGAGTTTTTAGCAGAGACAAATTTCGGCACCAGCTTCCAAGCTTTCTGGGCTAATAATCTTTTTGAACATCTTCTTTCGCCGCATGCGTTTTTAATGAATCTAAAGAAAATTGCTTCAAATGATGCTTTGGTGATACTTGGTGTGCCTGTAGTCCCTAAAATAGTTTCTTTGTTGAATATTAGATGGTGGAGGGGGGCACTAGCTTCAAACCATGTGAATTTCTTCACCTATAAAACTTTAGAGTTAACAGCCAAATATGCTGGTTGGGAAGTGCTTGCAGTCAGGCCATTTATCTTTAAAAATACTTTTCTAGACAGTTTGGTTCGACCGTTTGTCCCACACATATATGTAGTTGCAAAGAACAGGTCTGATTTTAAGTATCCTCCAAAGAAAATTCATGAATGGGAGGGAGACGGCCACTATGCAGGACTTCTATCAATTACCGATCAAACAAAAAAATAAAATGAACTTTTTAGCAAAAATTGCAAGGAAAAAACTGAATGAAAAGGTTGCACCACACGCAAGTACAGAAAAGACACTTGAGGTGGGCGCTTATGGCAAATCAAGTTATGGGCTTTATTTCCCTAATAAGGTTGGATTAGACATCCGTGAAGGCCCAGGGGTAGATGTGGTGGGAAGCGTGTATGCCTTACCATTTCCTGACAATAGTTTTGACAATGTGCTCTGTATGGTCGTCATGGAGCACCTTGAAGATCCAAAAGCGGCAATTGTAGAAATGAAAAGAGTACTGAAAGTGGGCGGTAAAATACTTGTTTCTGTTCCGTTCCTTTTTCCTATCCATGATGCACCAAATGATTTTTGGAGATTTACAAAATATGGATTTAAAATTCTTTTTAAGGATTGGGATATTGTTGAACTTTCTGCTGAAACAAATTTCAATGAGACTTTTGCGGTTCTTCTCCAACGTGTCGGATATCAAACAAAGTTTCACTTTAATGCAATTATGAAAGTAATAATTTTTTCACTTGCATGGTTACTAACAAAATTACCCAAGATGACAAAAATGGTGTATGGAGATATCGGCAAAACAGTGGAGGAGCCAGAAGCATTTGCGAGCTCCTTTTTTCTAGTAGCTAAAAAGCGTTAGTTTTCAAATGTTCTGCAAGTCGGATAGAAAGAGCACAAATAGTGTATGTAGGATTGGCGCAGCCACTTGTTGGGAACACAGAACCGCTAGAAATATATAGATTTGAGGTAGAGTGAACTTTGAGATTTTTGTCTACCACTGATTGCTTAGGGTCATCTCCCATACAGGTGCCACCGAGATGGTGGCTTGCGTCAGCTACGATTGGCCAAGGTTTGGCATTCTCCAAATTACTTTCTAGTGTGCCGATATTACTTTTTTTAATTTCTTCGCCAAATATTTTGTGAAGCCCAATGACCGACTTCCGGTCAAGTTCTGAAGTGCTCAAATGTAATTTTGGAATGGGCAATCCAAAAAAATCTTTCGAATCACTCAAAGTTATTCTGTTATCACTGCGTGCTTCCATTTCCATAAAATTCCTAATTCTAATTTTTTTTATTTTAATTTCTTTGTTTTTTGAAAGACGATGTATCACATATAGAAATACAGCGGGGAAGTCAGACAGTATCGAATACAATAATTTAAACCAATTTGTTTTTATTTGGTTGTCATCCCGTATTTCGCTGTCATCACCAGTTTCATTGTAGTCCTTTAGTTCAACAACGCTCTTTTGCCCTTTTTTCCATGCATTGAGGGGAATAGACGCATTTTTGACGATAAATATAAGAGATGCGACGCCTTTGCTGTCTGTCCATGGGAACATGGGTTCTAGTCTCATATAACTATTGAGTAAGCCCAATTCTCTTTGGACACTTTCTTTCAACCGAATGCCCGCATACCTAGCGTATCCATCTTGGAGAAACCCAAAAAAATGTGTCGCCTTAACAATCGGCTTGTTAAGGATGATCGTGCCGTGACTTGCTTTGGGATGGTTCATAATTTTTCTACCCACTTGGTCGTTTTCATTTCCTATATCAGATACGAGAAGTAGCCTTGTGCTTTCAATCCCTCCAGCACAAATAACAAAAACTTTTGCATAAATTTCTTTACGAAAGTCTTTTCCTTGCACAATAACCGAAGAAATCTTTTGTGTATTTTCTATGTCTTTTTTTATTTCTGTTACTGTGCCGTTCATAAATATATCAACATCTTTGTGCTCATAAAGGTAAGCCATTCTTTTCCCAAAATTCCAAGGCGGATCTCCGGCTATAAATATCTTTTCCTCTGTTTGATAGTTTGGTAGTTGAATATCACCAGTCTTTCTTAGTTCATCAAATGTTGATAAATCAAAATCTTCGTATTTTGGAAAGCCATATGCACTCGCCTTATCGTAGTATGGTATGAGTTCTGTTTTTGGGATTGGCCATTGAGTGAAATCTATCAAATCTAGCGGTGCGGAAAGGCCAGACCAAGTTGTGGATGTCCCCCCCAATGCTCTTTCTCGTGAATTAATTTTGACAATGATCTCCCCCGTGCTTTCTACAGTTCTCAAAGAGTCTGCAAGTGCACTTTTGCCACTTTTCCCACTTTCAATGACACAAATGCGTTTGCCAGACTCAATCAGTTCTGCACACAAGGTCAGTCCAGCCGGTCCTGACCCGATGATGGCAACATCATAAGGATTATTATTTTTTGAATTCGGGTTTTTATGGATTGAACTTGGGTCAATAATCATATTGGTGAATTATAGCACTGGGTCATATTTTGGTATAAAATGAGCTCTACATGAAAATAGCTTATCTAGTAAAGAATATTGACTCCAGAAGCGGTGGTGGTCGATATGCTCACGAAGTGATAAATCGCACAAAAGCTCTAGGACACGAAGTAGTTGTCTTAAAAGAAGATGACGATGGTTTGGAAGGGAAGGTAATTCTCAAAAGGGGTGTCGGCATTATTGGCAACTTTTTTAAACTTCGAAACCTTACCAAGGATTGCGATATTGTCCATGCGTTCGATGTCTGGCCATACTCGGTGCACGGTTACTTAGCGGTACTTTGGACTAAAAAGAAATTGTTTGTAAATGGGGTAGGAACATACTCTGTCTTGCCTTTAAACTCATTCTTTAAAAAACAATTGCTTACTGTTGCATTGAAGCGAGCAAACCACATTTTTTGTATCAGTGAGTACACCAAGAGAGAAATGTTAAAAAGAGTTAATTTAAATAATATCAGCGTTGTTCATTTAGGGTTTTCACCACTTCCTCATCTTTCTGACGAAAAGAAAAAAATCTTTCAAGAGAAATATCGCCTTAACGAAGAAAACCGACTAATGTTTTTAACTGTGGGCGCTATCAAGGATAGAAAAGGACAGTTTGATACTTTGCAGGCTTTGCAAAAAATCATCGGTAAATATCCAAACTTTCTTTACGTAATGGTAGGCACTACAGATGAACAGCCATATATTAAACTTATCGAAACGTACGCTCGTGAACATAAAATGGAAAAAAACATTCTGATGATATCTGATGCAAAAACCGATGAGGAGCTTTCCTTTTTCTACGATGCTTGTGATGTCTTTGTTATGAATTCCAACAACAGCTTCGGACATTTTGAAGGTTTTGGACTTGTGTTTCTTGAAGCCGAACAATTTGGTAAGCCAGTAATTGGCAGTGGGAATTGTGGTATCGAAGATGCAGTAGGGGACGGTTTTAATGGGTTTCTGACAAGACAGGGAGATCACGGTGATATTGCTCAGAAAATAGAAAAGGTGCTCACAAATAAAGAAAGAATGGGAAAAAATTCATTGGAATTTGTCAAAAATTTCTCCTGGGATAAAACAGTAGAAAAATATTTAGAAGCTTATATAAGGCCTTAACCCGTGTTATATTGATTCAATAAGCTTCAATCTTATGGTTATATTCCAGCCAGATCGATATCTATTAGATAGACAAATAAAGGCGTCTGGAAAGCACATTCCTGGCAAAATACTTGATGTACATGGGGGTAAGTAAAAATAATATGCAACATTTATGATAAAACTTTTAGGAGATTCATCTTATGGCGGCTGGTTTACTGAAACTGATAGTCTTAACAAAAACAGCATTGTTTATTCATTTGGTATAGGTGACGACATTTCTTGGGATTTAGAAATTATCAGAAATTTTGGTTGCAAGGTCTATGCTTTCGATCCAACACCAAAGTCAGCTGAATGGCTTAAAAAACAAGCTCTTCCTGAAGAGTTTGTTTTCACTGCAGAAGGGTTATCTCAACACGACGGTTTTCAACGTTTCTACGATCCATATAATTCAAAAAACTTGGATATGTCAATTCTTAAAAAGAACAAAACATACTCAAATTTACCAGTAAAGCGACTCAAAACATTTATGAAAGAACGAGGACATAATCAAATAGATGTCCTAAAGTTAGACATAGAAGGGTCAGAGTTTTATGTTCTTTCAGATATCACTAACATTGAGATAAAACAAATCTTAGTAGAATTACACACTCGATTTTTCCAAGGATGGAAAGGGATGAAACGAGTATTTGGATGGCTAAAGGCCAAACAATTTTTTTATAAATTAAAACGTGCAGGATTCAAACTAGTTTATTTTGACGAGAAGAATTATAATTACACTTTTCTGCTATCTAAAAATTAGAAAATAACGAGATGAAAATTGTTATCCTTTCAGATGATTTTCCTCCAAACAATGTTGGTGGGGCTGGGATTATGGCTTTTACTCAGGCAAAGGGATTTGTAAATGCTGGACATACCGTTTGTGTTATATCAAGTGTTCAGGATAGAGAGAAAGAAAAAAATTTTGTCATGAATGGTATATTTGTTTACCCAGTCTATTCAAATTATGATAATAAATGGCGGGCATATGTTTCTTTGTATAATCCAAAAACAGTTTCTAAAATTAGCAGAATTTTAAAAGAATTAAAGCCAGATATTATTCACGCGCACAACATCCACACACATTTATCATATTTTTCTTTGAAATTATCAAAGAAGTATTCAAAAAAAGTTTTTTTGACCGCGCATGATGTAATGTCGGTTAGTTATGGCAAGGCATATCCAATCAACAAAAATATATTACTTGGTGAAAAAATTAAATATAATATTTCTTTTTTACATCAAATCAAAAACTATAAATGGCGTTTCAATCCATTAAGAAACATATGCATTAAATATTTTTTATCACATGTGAATAAAATTTTTACAGTGAGCTATGCTCTCAAAGAGGTTCTAGAAGATAATGGAGTAAACAATATTACTGTGGTGCATAATGGCATTGCTGTTTCTGAATGGCAGATTAATGATAGTTTAATAAATAACATAAGAGCAAAATATAAATTAGCAGGTAAGAAGATCGTGTTTTTTGCTGGTAGAATTTCTAATGCAAAAGGTGGATTTAATTTGGTAGAAGCTATAAAAAAAATTCAAATCAACAATAGAGATGTCACCTTACTTATTGTCGGAAAAAAAGACAAATACACTGAAGGCCTCATCAAACAATCTGAGAAAAATGGTAATACAAGTGGTGTCATATGTACCGACTGGGTAGAAGGTGACGAACTTAAGGCTCTTTATTGGAGTGCCGATATAGTGGTTGTGCCATCTTTATGTTTTGACAGTTTTCCTAATATAAATTTGGAAGCCATGGCAAGTCACAAACCGGTTGTAGCTACATGTTTTGGTGGATCACCGGAAGCAATAAAAGACGGCATTACTGGGTATATTGTAAACCCATACAACACAGAGGAACTTGCTCTAAAGATTGATTTCCTCTTCAATCATCCCGAAATTGCGGAAGGGTTTGGACAGAAAGGATTTGACTTGTTAATACAAAAGTTTACATTAGAGATGCAAATAAACAAAACCATAGAATGGTATAAATCATAACAATGAAAAAAACTACGGAACAAAATAATCAAATAGATATAGTTTTTTATGACAGAGAGAGTGCATATTATTCCGACAAGCGTTATGCCACTGTAACAGAAAGCTACACGCAGTATATCTTTAAAATAAGACTTGCCATTTTCTTGTCTTTTCTTGAGAGAATAGAAAAAGATCTGCCAAAAAACGCAACTATTTTTGAAATAGGGTGTGCTGATGGAGTAGTATTCAAGGCGATTGAGAAAAGATTCCCTGGGAGATTCTCTCGCCTTGTGGGTATGGATATTTCTCCAAAAATGATTGAAGAGGCAAAAAAACAAAACGACAACCCAAGAGCCATTTTTTGTTTACGAAACGATACACCGTCTGAGCAATTTGATATTGTCATTGAACTTGGTGTTCATGCCTCTGACTTACAAACAGAATCACAATATGTGTCAGACCATTTAAAGCCAGGAGGGTACTTTTTTTACAGCTACGCTGGTTCTGAGTCTATTTATCGCCGAATCAAGCTGAAGGATGTTGCCTATGCGGAAGAGTATCAGCCGTACGCCGCATATGAATCAATCCTCAGAAAGTTTTTTGAGATTCGATGTGCGAAAGTGTATGGATTGTTTGTCCCCAAGCTTTGGAAGTTTCCGAGGGTGGCACGAGTTGTACAGCCGGTAGCTGATGACCTATTCAGACACTTAGTTCCGAATCTATTTCATGAGAAGCTTTACGTTCTTGTAAAGAATGGGGAAATTGTTCTTGAAGAAAGATAAAATTTTTCTTTCGAAATTGGTGTTTACCCCGTAAATCGTTCGGTGAGTATAATCATCTGCCTCCTCATCAACCTCTATTTTGGGATGGATGAGAGGAAAATCCATAGAATCTATCGGAGTATGGGTATTGAGATTGGGTTTAAAGGTATGTGTCCCGCCAGGTTCCGAACCGATATTTGTGACTAAATTTTTAGTCGGGACAATACACAGACCATTTCTCGTCATACAGCTATATGTCCAGGCAATATCCCAATCATCGATTTCTTTTCTTGCTCTTCGGTCGAAGACGTATGTCCAATAATCACGAAAGAGCTGGTTACTGATCCAATTTTTGAAACTGCTACTCTTTCTAAATTCTGGCCAACCCTCCATGTGAGGTTTGTAGTATTTCATCCACGATCTCTTCCAAGTAGCCCAACCCCAATTTTGTGAAATTTTAGAAAAATAATAGCTTTCTTTAATATCAAATGATGGATTTTTTTGATGAAAATTAGTTCCACAGATATGCATTACCCTATCTTCATTTTTGTATTTTTCAAGAAGTTCTTCACAAAATTGAAAAAAACTTTGATTTGGTACACAGTCATCTTCTAGTATTATTGCTCTATCTACTTTTTCAAATGCCCAATTTATTCCTGACGCCACTCTTTCCTTGCAGCCGAGGTTCTTCTCAGAATAATCTCTATAAACCTCACATTTCCAATCTATGTTCTCAGTTAAAGCGCGGGTTTTGTCGGTTAGGGTTCTTTCGTCTAACGTTCTTGGTCCGTCAGCCACAATGAATAGTTTAGAAGGTTTAATTTTCCTTATTTTTTCAAAAACTTTAAAGGCGGTATTTTCTCGGTTAAATATTATAAATACAATTGGGGTATCAAACATTTTATATTTTTGTTAAATCATTACGAGACGCATAATAATTTTCATAAAATTCATTAGAATCATTTATTGGGCCATCAAATTTGTTTGTGCCTGGGTCATATCTGTAAGACTTATAACTAAATGATTTCAATATATCAAATATATCTTTGGCTTTGGCCTGGTTGCCGTCTAAGGGGATCTTGGATACTTCAAATGATAGGTAATCAACCAAACCATTTTCAAGCATATTTCTTGCTCCAGCGAACACATTTTTTTCAAAACCTTCGACGTCTACTTTCATGAAGTTTATTCTAGAAATACTATTTTTTTTACAAAAATTATCCACAGTGTCAACTTCCACATCAATTTTATTAATTGCTTTTATTTCACCAAAAATAGGATTTCCAAATGAATTATAAGCAGAATAGTTTGTGTCAAAAATATTCATTTCCATAGAACCCCGCTTTTCCAAGAAAGCAATATTTATTGAAGATACATTATGCGCATAATTTAAGGCAATTGTTTCATTTAGTAAATTAAAAGTTTGGGGCACTGGCTCAAATGAATAAACTTTTCCTTTAATTCCTGCAAGTTTGCTTAAAATTGTGGTGTGTATGCCAATATTTGCTCCGACATCAAACACCAAATCGTTGTTTTTAACTAATTTTTTAAAACCCATAAAATCAACATCGAACATTCTTTGTGTGAGTAATTTTTCTAAAGGTGTTTTGTCCCATGGATATAAAACAAATCTAATGCCATGTTTCTCAGTTATTATAATTGGATTCTTGTGAAAAAACACACCTCTTAAAAAAGTTTTTTTAGTTCTCTCTCTAATTTTTTCGTAGATAAAAATGCGCGGCCATTTAATAAAAATATTATGAAATGTTAATTTTTTAATAAAGTCGTTTTTCATGTCTGGTTATTTTCTATTTTATCTACGGCAAAATAGTACCAGAAAATAAGAACCATCACTAACCAAGATGTGCCGTTTGCCACGACAGCACCCATCAATCCAAAACTGTAAACAAGCGCAAAGGTAATCAGAAGGGTGGCAGTGTGACTAATGGTAGTTATTTTGTAAACAGTTTTGGTAGCCTTTTTAACTTGGAAATAATTTGCAAAGAGTCCTATGCCCGGGACAGTTATCATGCCAAGCATGTAAATTTGAGAATAAAACACCGCTTCTAAGTATTTTGGGAAAAGTAATTTGAAAATAAGGGGGGCGAAAAATATATACAATATGACAAATAATATTGTTATAAGAGTTAGCTGTAGGAACTTTTTGTTAATACTATTTCTTAGCTCAGAGAGGGAAAGTTCTGCGTACTTTGGAGCAATGACCCCGAATAGATTTTTGTACACCCCTCTAAATTGGTCCGGAATTGCCATGGAGAAAGAATACACAGCCAAATTTACCGCTCCGAGATAATGAAATATCAATACTTTATCTAACTGACTTGCGAGAGCACCAAAGAAACCCATAACACTCAAGTGTTTGCTGTAGGTTATGAGAGTGTTATTGCTTACATTGTTGATGTGATTTTTTTTGATTGCGAGTTTATAGAAAAATAATGTAAACACAACATTTGTGGCAAAGTACGCGATGACCATCAGTAAAACATTTTTGGTGAGAATGATGGTTGTGATAGTAGTGATGAAGATGGCAACTTGGGATATAACGTTGTATATGGTTAGGTCTTTGAAGTTCTTTTTGCCCGCCAAATAATTACCATAGAGGCTATAGGAATTTATAAAGAACATAGCTACTCCAGCGGTTAGCATCGATACAGCTAAAGTGATGTTTTGATTGATAAAATAGTATGCAGAGATAAAAATTGCTCCCGCAATAAGAATTACCCCCCAGCGTAAGGTGGTTTTTATTGCGTCTTTTAGAACCCCCTCAGCTCCTTGAGCAACTCCTTGCATAACCATTGGCCCCATGCCAGTTAGAGAAAGTGCCCCCAAAATACTGGTAATTGAAATGATATATTTATAGTTTCCGTATATATCTTTGGAAATGAAATTGGCGAAAATTAAGGCTGAAGCAAGGGAAAGAATAGCAGAGGCAATTTGCCCAAAAGTAAGCCACCCACCATTCTGGGCTAGGTAGACCACGTCTGTTTTGAAGAAACCCTCGCTTTTACGAAGTGTCTCAAATGCCTTTTGTTTGAGTGTATTCACTCTATTGATACTAGTAAATTAATCGCATTTTTACTAGTCATGAAAACATCTTTTGTAATGAAAAAACTTTGCGTTCAGGTTTATTCATTGTTATATTTCTCTCATGAGTGAGGGAACTCTCTATAGTCCAAAATGGTTCGATAAACAAAAAGGAGGCGCATATACTTCTGCGGAAATTGTTTTGCCGATTGTAATAGATTTCGTGTCTCCAAAATCTGCGATAGATATCGGGTGTGGGCTTGGTATGTGGCTTGAGTTTCTTTCAAAAAATGGAGTATCAGATATTTTGGGTATTGATGGCGCATGGGTAGAAAAATCACGGCTCCATATTCTAAGCGACCGATTCCAAATGATCGATATTGCAAAACATTTTAGTGTTGGGAGAAAAGCAGATCTCGCTATTTGTCTTGAAGTGGGGGAGCATCTTCCTGAGAGTGCTTCTGACGATCTTATTCGAAGTCTCACCGAAATTGCACCCGTTGTTCTATTTTCTGCAGCAATACCCCATCAGCCAGGGACGAATCATATAAATGGACAGTGGCCTGAATTTTGGGCAAACATATTTAAGAAGTATGGATACATACCAGTCGATTGTATTCGCAGAAGAGTATGGATGAACCCCGCTGTTGAATATTGGTATGCTCAAAATAGTATTCTTTATGTAAAAGAAAGTGAGCTAATGCACTATCCAAAACTCGCACAAGAGGTCGCTTGGGGCTATTCGAGTGCGCTTCCTCTTGTGCATCCAAGGAGGTATTTCTACGCATTAAAGCCATCCCCCACCATCTTTTTTCGTATTAAGAGAAAAATTCGGTCCTTTTTTAAAATTGGGAAGAAATAAATAAAGTGCTATAGTGTTTCTTACCATGAATCCCGTTAGAAGTTCACCTATTGTAAGTACTTTTGCCCTTGGTCTAGAAGGAACTCGCCTAACGGCTTTGTATGATTATAATTATTTCATTTGTAACCAACTTTTAACGGGATGAACACGAACAAAACACTCCGAAGTCTGATACTTTCTGGTCTTTTTTTGGTTCCATTTGTACCCTTCATTATATCGGGCTCAATGCTCTTTCCTTTTATAACGGGGAAAAACTTCGCTTTTCGTATTATTGTTGAAATCGTGTTTGCGCTATGGTTAGTGCTTGCATCACGAGATAAAGAATCTCGACCAAAAAAATCTTGGCTTCTCGGTGCCGTCTGGATTTTTGTAGCAGTGATCGCTCTTGCCGATGTGTTTGGAGAGAGTCCACTCAAAAGTATTTGGAGTAACTTTGAAAGAATGGAAGGACTTCTTTCTCTCGTTCATTTTGCTCTGTACTTTACTGTTTTAACTTCAGTTTTTCATACACAAAAACTTTGGGATTGGTTTTGGGCAACATGGGTTGGGTCTGCTCTTATCATGTGTCTGTACGCACTACTGCAGCTCGGAGGGAAAATCACAATTAATCAAGGTGGTGTGCGCGTGGATGGAACCTTTGGAAATGCGATTTACCTTGCAGTATTTTTAGTGTTCACTATTTTCTTTTCAACCTTTTTGTTTCTCCGCTCAAAAAATAAGAAAAGCCATCTTTGGTATTTTGTTCCAGTGGTTTTACTTCAGTCATTTGTGCTTTATCACACAGCAACGAGAGGCGCAGTCCTGGGTCTTCTCGGAGGAATCATTGTTACAGTTGTTCTCACGGTGCTTTTTGATAAGGCAAGTGCAGACAAGAAGCTCCGAAAGACATCTCTCTCTGTCTTGATCGGTATCGTCGTCTTTGTGGGGGGGTTCTTTGCTGTACGAAACACCTCGTTTGTGAAAACAAGCCCCGTTCTTGCTCGCTTTGCATCGCTCTCGCTGTCTGAAGTAAAAACACAAGGGCGGTATTTCATCTGGCCGATGGCAATAAGGGGTTCACTTGAAAGACCAATTTTAGGTTGGGGACAGGAGAATTTTAATTATATTTTTAACAAGGATTACGATCCTCGAATGTATAACCAAGAGTTGTGGTTTGATCGCGCTCACTCCGCTCCGCTTGATTGGTTGGTTGCTGGTGGACTTTTGGGTTTCATCTCTTACCTCTCACTTTTCTTTTTTGCTCTCTGGTATCTCTGGAAGGACAGGCATCAAGCGTTTTCCTTTCTTGAGAAAAGTATCATTACAGGACTTATTGCGGGGTATGCCTTTCAAGCGATATTTGTATTCGATAATCTTGTCAGCTACATCCTTTTTTTCTCGGTTCTTGCATTTATTGCTTCAAAAACATCAGGAAACCATATCCGTTTCCCAGAGTCTCTCGAAAAGAAAAGTGCTCAGCCAATCATTTCTGCAGTAGTCACAATCCTCTTTCTTTCCTCTTTGTTTTATTTAAATATTCGTCCGATTGAAACTGCGCAGACTCTTATAGATGCACTTCGCGCAGGTGGGGCAAAGGATTATAAAACTTCACTCGATGATTTTCAAAAAGCTCTTTCAATAGGGTATGCAGGCCAAGCAGAAATTCGAGAACAACTTGCAAGTGCGGCTCCTTCGTTTTTAACAAATGGTGTGCCCGCAGATATACAGAGTCAGTATGTGGCGCTCACTCGTCGTGAATTTGAAAAACAAATTGCGGAGACTCCAAACGACATGCGGTATCACAACTTCTACGGAATTTTCTTGCGGAGTATAGGGAACTCAGCCGGCGCACTAACCTATCTCAATCGAGCCCATGAACTTTCTCCCCGTAAACAAGCAGTTCTTCTTGATATTGCTGGAACATATGTAGTTGCAAAGGATTACACAAAAGCACTCGATGCTTTCAAACAAGCGTATGAGCTCGAGACTTCAAATCAAAACGCGGCTCTTGCATATGGTGTTGGGGCGATTTATGCTGATCAGAACACACTTGCGCAACAAATTTTCAGCAGACTTCCTCGAGAGACAGTACTCTTTGATGATCGCATTGTCGGTGCTCTTGCTGATAAAGGACAATACTCCGAACTGGTATCCCTCTTTAAAGAGAGGATTGCCGAAGGACAAGACTCTATCCAGAACAATGTATCGCTTGCGGTCTCATACTACAGGCTCGGGGACACACAGAATGCTATCGGTACACTTACCCGTCTTGCTCAAAATAAACCTGAATATAAGGCGGATGCCGATAAGTTTATAAATGACATTATCTCTGGGAAAGTCCCCAAACAGTAGGGTATTTAGGGGGAACTTGACTTTTTCTTGGGATCTGCTATACTTCACGGTGTGAGTCGGCAAAAGCTGACCCAAAACAAAACGAATGTCTGCGTAAGCCCCGCCGTAAGGCGGGGTTTGCGTTTGTGTCGGATTTCGATACGATAAGAAGGATTCTTTTTAGCTATGGTCAGTGGACGCACTCACAAATAGACATTTGTTTTGGAGTTAGCCCCACTGACCATAGCTAAACGGAATGTAAAATAAAAATCTCTACTCCTGTAGAGATTTTTATTTTGTATAATTTGTTATTAATGAACGAAGATTGTTTTTTAAAAGACTTGCGTATTACTTCTTAAATGAGCGAGGTAAAGATAAAAAGAACATTGCGCAGTCGGGTAGACGAGCATAACAAAATCTCAGCAGAGATTTATGTGCGTTCTTTCTGTTATTAACGAACGAGAGTTATTCCTCAGAAGACTTGCGAGTGTGGCGACGCGAGCACGAGGAATTTTTTAGTAAAAAAATATCCGTACTTCTGAAAAATAATTCGAGTGAGTAGTTATCCACACATTTGTCTAAAAAATAATTGTATATGCGCGTCATTCGTATGATAATTAACTTAGGTCGAATAATTGTTTCGCGTCAGTGTCGTGATGTGTTACAGATTATTATGAACATTTAGAAATAATTTCTTGTTTTCCGAACGCACTGCGTATGCACCCCGCGTTCGGAACGAAAAACTATGGCAGCAAAAAAGAAAAAGGCAGCAAAGCGAAAAGCTCCTGCAAAAAAGAAGAAAGCAGCAAAGCGAAAGAAGAGATAGTGCTTTCTCTGGAACCATCCGCCACAAGCGGGTGGTTTTATTTTGTGTTAAAATAGCCTTTCTAGCCGTTCTATGGCCATATTTTCACTAAAAAATCTGTTTGGAAACAAAGCCGCACATGATATGTCGGCCTTTCTTCCTAATGTCAAAAAAATCAATGATTTAGAAGAAGAAACAAAAACGCTCACTGATGAAGCTTTGAAAGAGAAGACTAAAGTTTTTAAAGAACGTTTACAAAAAGGGGAAACACTCGATCAAGTTCTCCCAGAAGCGTTTGCGGTGGTGCGTGAAGCGTCACGAAGAACGCTCGGGCAACGACATTTCGATGTGCAACTTATGGGAGGCATGGCGCTCCACGGAGGAAAAATTGCAGAAATGCGAACCGGAGAAGGAAAAACTTTGGTTGCGACTCTTCCCGCATATTTAAACGCGCTTGCAGGTCAGGGTGTCCACATTGTCACCGTGAACGATTATCTTTCTCGTCGAGATGCTGTATGGATGGGTCAGATTTATGCTTTTCTCGGACTATCGGTGGGAATTATTAACCATGAAGAATCATTTCTCTACGATCCAAATCACAAAGAGCTTGATCAAGAGCGGGACACAGAAGGTGCTTTCAAAGTAGTAAAAGAATTCTTGCGCCCTGTCACTCGCAGGGAGGCATATGGAGCTGATATTACCTATGGGACCAACAATGAGTTCGGCTTCGATTATCTTCGAGACAATCTTGAATACACCCCCCAAAAACTTCGTCAGCGCGAGCATGTATATGCCATTGTCGATGAAATAGATTCAATATTGATAGACGAGGCTCGTACCCCGCTTATCATTTCTGCTCCCACGACAGATTCTGAAAATCTTTACAAGACCTTTGCTCAATTAGCTGAAAAACTCAAGGGCGAGGAAGACTACACTGTTGATGAAAAGCTTAAGGCCATCACTCTTACGCCCTCCGGTATTGATAAGGCAGAAAAACTTCTTGGTGTAGACAATATTTATACCGATAAAGGTATCAAATACGTTCATCACCTTGAAACCTCTGTTCGTGCAAAGGCACTCTATCGTCACGACAAAGATTATGTGGTACGCGAAGGGGAGGTTGTGATAGTAGACGAATTCACAGGCCGTCTTCAGCCAGGAAGACGATGGTCAGAGGGACTCCATCAAGCAATAGAAGCAAAAGAGGGAGTAGAGGTTCAAAAAGAGTCTCGCACATTTGCCTCTATCACATTCCAAAACTATTTCCGTATGTATAAGAAGCTTTCGGGTATGACGGGAACCGCTGAAACTTCCTCTGAAGAGTTCTATAAGGTGTATGGTCTTCTAACACTCGTTATCCCGACCCACAGAAATATCGCTCGACAGGATCACAACGACCTAATATTTCAAACAGAGACTGGAAAGTTTCAAGCCATCGCGCGACAAATTAAAGAGCTCTACACAAAAGGTCAACCAGTGCTCATCGGCACTGTCTCAATTGAGAAAAACGAACTGCTTTCGCAGTATTTAACGCGCGAAGGTGTGAAGCATGAAATCTTGAATGCAAAAAATGCTTCAGTTCTTGAGCGCGAAGGAGAAATCATCGCTCAAGCAGGTCGCAAGGGAGCTGTCACGATTGCTACAAACATGGCGGGGCGAGGGGTCGACATTAAGCTCGGTGGAAATCCGGGAACACCCGAAGAATATGAAGCAGTAAAAAATGCTGGCGGACTTTTTGTGCTTGGAACCGAGCGACATGAAGCACGGAGAATCGATAACCAGCTTCGAGGACGCTCAGGACGACAAGGAGACCCTGGAGAAACCCAGTTTATGGTGTCTCTCGAAGACTCACTTATGCGTGTATTTGCGTCCGACACCATCAAGAAAATGATGGGACGATTTGGTATCCCCGAAGATCAGCCAATCGAAAATGGCATGATAACAAACGCTCTTGAAAAAGCACAAGAGAAAATTGAAGGGTTTAATTTTGATGCACGCAAACACATTCTTGAATTTGATAATGTTTTAAATTTCCAAAGAAAAGTTATATATGAACGCAGGAGAAACATGCTTGTTGGAACAGACGAGGCTGTCGAGGCATATCTCGATTTGGTGCTTGCCGGTACGGATGAGTTTATTCAAAAAGCGATTCTCGCAAAAAAAGAAGAGGTTGGAACTTTACAGTTTTTAACTACAGTTCGTATGATAGTTCTCCAGACGATGGATATGTTCTGGGTTGATCATTTGGAAATGATGGATTACCTTCGTTCGAGTGTGAATCTCCGTGCGTACGGTCAGAGAGATCCACTTGTTGAATACAAAAAAGAAGGACTTCATCTGTTTAAAGAAATGGAGCAGTCGGTGAAAGATGAAGTCGCAAAACTTATTCCAAACATTGCTTCAGTTCAAGGAGGAGGGGATTTACCGAAGGCGCTTCAAGAGGTTCACGAAGGAACACTGGAAATAACTCGCGAACGGATGCCAATACGAAATGCTCACGAAGAAGTGGGGCGTAATGATGCATGCCCATGCGGAGCGATTAATCCTGTAACAGGGAAAGTTTACAAATATAAAAACTGCGGGCTTATCAATGCGCCACATCATCGCAAATCATAGCGGAGTCCCGACCAAGCCCAGGCCGAGTGCGTGGGCGGGTAGCCCTGCCTGTCATTGGCGAAGCACGAGGCTGTATGACCTTTTGGTTGGGGATGGTCGAGGAAAAAAGTGGAAGAAATGTGGAATGCTCAATACTGCCGAGCATCAAAAGCTTATGACAATGCGGGGTTAGTTTATGAAAAGAAAACAGAGAAGAAATAATGAAACTGTAGTGAGGTTTGGATGGGGCCTCCTTATTCTGACCACCGCGATCTTGCTTTGGCAGGGATGGAATTTTGCAAAAAATTCTAAGAAGGAAGCCCAGCTTGTTTTTGTGGGTGACATCATGCTTTCGCGAAACATTGGGGATACGATAGAAAAAAAAGGAAGTTCGTTCTACTTATTTGAAAAAACAAAACAAATTCTTTCTTCTGCAGATGTTACGTTTGGAAACCTAGAGACTCCTGTGTCGTTGCGTGGAGAAAATCAGGGAAGTATATATTCATTTCGATCAGATCCAAAAGCACTCGTGGGCCTCCGAGATGCTGGATTCGATGCACTTTCGGTTGCAAACAATCATGCATTTGATTGGGGAGCTCTCGCATTTGAGGACACACTCGCAAATTTAAAGAAAAATAACATAACTCCTGTCGGTGGTGGAGAAAATTTTACTGATGCGCATACACCTCGGATATTTACTATCGGGAGGTTAAAAATTGCCTATTTAGGGTACAGTCAATTTGCATGGCCAAGTATTTCAGATAAGAACGCTACCCCCGCTCTCGGCACTATCGATGTTGTTCAAATAAAAAAAGATATCGAAAATGCACACGCACAAGGCGCCGATACGGTAGTGGTATCACTTCACTGGGGAGATGAATACGAAATACATGCAAATGAATTTCAAAAATACACGGCACATACATTGATTGACGCGGGCGCAGATATCATCATCGGCCACCACCCTCATGTGGTGGAAGAGGTAGAGGAGTACCACGGGGGACTCATCGCATACAGTCTTGGAAACTTTATTTTTGATCAGAATTTTTCTCTAGATACTCGGAAAGGGCTCATGCTCAAGGTTTCTATATCAGGTGGCAAGGTATATGCTCATGAAAAAACAAATATTGCTTTTGAAAAGGGATTTGTTCCGTACATTTCAAAATAATAAGTATTTTTTGTTGTTTACCCCGTGAGATATCCAGAAACAACATACACGGCATCAAAGGGGGTCACACTTGCTAACAAGAAGAGTAAAAACATTTTTTAACTGTTATCTCCTAGGGTATACTATGTATAGTGATGCGCGGTTTTTGACCGGTATTTTTGGCTTTGTGTGTCACTCTCACATGGTCGACATATGAATTCTGCACATACAAATTATCAAGAGCTTGTGAAGCAAAACCCACAATGAAAGTTCTCATGTTTGGGTGGGAATTCCCACCATATAACAGCGGGGGCTTAGGGGTTGCATGTTTGGGGCTCACTCGAGCTCTTTCAGAGCTTGGGCTTGATATTACGTTTGTTTTACCAAAACGAGTTCCGATTGAGAGCTCACATTGTAAACTTTGTTTTGCAGATTCATATGGCGCAATCTCTCTTCGAAAAGTTGATACATGTTTGACCCCCTACATAACATCTGACCAATATGGAAAAATGAAAGGAAGGGTTCCTGGTATGTATGGTGAAACTCTTTTTGATGAAGTGCTTCGCTATTCTTTACTCGCTCGTGATATCGCACGCGATACAGATTTTGATATTATCCATGCGCACGACTGGCTCTCATTTCTTGCGGGCGTTGAAGCAAAAAAAGTTTCTGGCAAGCCTCTTGTGGTACATGTGCATGCGACCGAGTTTGATCGCGTTGGAAATGGTCCCGTAAATCAGTTTGTCTATGATATTGAACGAGAAGGTTTGGGAGAAGCAGATAAAATTATCGCAGTTTCTCATTTCACAAAAAATATTTTAGTTGAAAAATATGGGGTTCCTGCAGAAAAGATAGAGGTGGTACACAACGGCATCGATGAGCGCGACTTTGTTGCAGAAACGAGTGTTCCAGAGTTTGTATCGCGTTTAAAAAAGACTGGCAAAAAAATAGTGCTCTTTGTGGGGAGAATCACCCTTCAAAAGGGACCGGACTACTTTGTAAAAGTCGCAAAAAAAGTAACAGAGTATTTGAAAGATGTGTATTTCGTGGTTTCTGGGTCCGGAGATATGGAAGGAAGAATGATAGAAGACGTTGCGCGCGCGGGCCTATCGGAGAAGTTTGTCTTTACAGGGTTTCTTCGTGGAAGTGAACTCGACAGTATATATCACTCGGCAGATCTCTATATTATGCCTTCTGTTTCAGAGCCTTTTGGTATTGCTCCACTTGAGGCTGTTATGCAGGGCGCTCCTGCGCTCATCTCTCGTCAGTCGGGAGTGAGCGAGGTTTTAACGCACTCTCTTAAAGCGGACTTTTGGGATATTGATGACATGGCGAACAAAGCAATCGCTGTCTTAGAGCATCCAGCGCTACAAAAAACTCTCTCAAAACATTCGCGCAAACAGGCGAAGGATATAAGTTGGAATGAGGCAGCGCAAAAATGTATACTTTTGTATAACGAACTCTAAAAAATAATGCCATCAGTCTGCTTTTATTTTCAAGTGCATCAACCAATGCGCATTAAGCGCTATCGTGTTTTTGATATCGGTCACGACAGAAATTATTTTGTTGGGGGAGAGGGGAAGACAAATAATGAAATGATTTTAAACAAAGTTGCAGAGAAGTGTTATATCCCAGCAAATAAAGTAATTTTGAATCTTCTCAAGAAACATCCAGAGTTTAGAGTAAGCTACTCTCTTTCCGGTGTATTTCTCGACCAGCTCCGCGAATATGCTCCGCATGTACTCAAATCGTTTCAAGATTTGGTTGCAACTGGCCAGGTTGAACTGTTGAGCGAAACATACTATCACTCACTTTCCTTTCTCTATTCCAAGGAAGAATTTCGCACACAAGTGCGCGCTCATCAGAAGCTTATTGAAGAGCTCTTTGGCGTAACACCAACAGTGTTTCGCAACACCGAACTTATTTACAATAACGACATTGCGCGCGAAGCGGAACATTTGGGTTTCTCTGCAATCCTTGCAGAGGGTGCAGACCATATTCTTGGATGGAGAAGTCCAAACTTTGTGTATTCACCGCCTGAAACAAAACATATTCGTCTGCTTCTAAAAAATTATCGTCTCTCTGACGATATTGCATTTCGATTTGGAAGCCGTGACTGGAAAGATTATCCACTTACTTCAGAAAAATTTGCCAACTGGATTTCTTCGCATAATGGAAGTGGGCAGACCATCAACCTGTTTATGGACTACGAAACTTTCGGTGAACACCAGTGGGAAGACACAGGAATTTTTCATTTTCTTGAGGCATTGCCGGCTGAAGTTTTAAAAAATAGAGACAATAATTTCCTCACCCCATCAGAGGTCGCAGAACGTTACAGCCCTGTGGGAGAGCTTGATGTGGAGCACTTTATGTCGTGGGCTGATATAGAACGGGACCTATCAGCGTGGAGATCTAATGATATGCAGAATGAGGCTCTACGGGCCGTATATGACCTAGAGAGGGCTGTTTTAGCCTCTGGAAACGAAGAAATAGCTAAAGATTGGCGTAGATTACTCACTTCTGATCACTTTTACTATATGTGCACAAAATGGTTCGCAGACGGTGATGTGCACAAGTATTTCAACCCGTATGAAACTCCGTACGACGCTTTTATATCATTTATGAATGTTTTGAAAGATATGAAGCTTCGACTCGAAGATTCTGAAAGAGGACAAGCACATACAGTCCCTATTAAAAAGGTATACTCTGTCATATAAAATGTTTTTTAAAAAATCAAAAGAAAAAAAGTCTTTTCTCGAGCGCTTAGTCGGTGTTGAGACTATTACTTCCAAAAAATCCACACAGGAAAAACACTTTGTAGTTTCACAAGAAAAAATTGCTCCAGTAGGTGTTGGCTTCTATTTACGCGGTGGGAGAGAGCTTCGAACAATACGGGCACTTTGCGCAGAGCTCTCTCTCATGTCAGATGAAGAATGGCGACTGTACGCAAATTTTGGAAATAATCATTTTGCAAATTGGATTGAAGGCGTGCTTGGAGAAAAGGAGCTAGCCATGAGAATTCGAGAAGCGCAAGACAGAGAAACGATGCACGGAGTGTTTTCCGTCTTTCTATCTTCACGATGATATACTAAACATATGTCTCGCTCTTTTGTATTAGGCAACGGCACCACCCTTCTCTGCTTTGATCGCTATGCGCAAGTGCGCGATTTTTATTTTCCCTATGCAGGACTTGAAAACCACATTGGTTCTGGTAATGCGCATAAGATAGGAGTGTGGGTTGATGGTGTGTTTAGTTGGTTTTCTGACGGAGCCTGGGTATTCTCGATTGATTATCAAAAAGAAACTCTCGCATCTCATGTCATCGCTCGCAATGATACTCTGGGTGTAGAACTTTCGTTTCTCGATATTGTCTACAATGAAAAAAATATTTTTCTTCGCACGGTTTCTGTGAAGAACACCTCTTCTCACAAAAAAGACATTCGAGTTTTTTTTAACCACCAATTTCAAATATCAGAAACTACTCATGCGGATACCGCATACTACAATCCAACAGTTGAGGCAGTTGTGCACTACAAGGGGCGCAGGGTGTTCCTAGTTGGAGGGCAGTCGGGTGGGAAGCGTTTTGATGATTACAGTGTGGGAATATTTAAAATAGAGGGAAAAGAGGGTACGTGGCGCGATGCAGAGGACGGGGCGCTCTCAAAAAACCCCATAGAGCACGGCTCGGTTGATTCCACCATTCGTTTTTCATGTCCTCTTGAGGGAGGAGAAAGTTCTCTTATAGAGTATTGGATTGCGGTCGGGGAAACGTTTAGCGAAGTGTCGGCCCTTCAGGACATTTTGCTTACCAAAACTCCTGCTCACATACGAGAGACAACACAAGATTTCTGGCGAGCATGGGTCAATAAGTTCAACTTCACATTTTATGGACTTGATGAGCGTGTCGTCTCTCTATTTAAAAAATCTCTCCTTATTATCAGAACCCACTCCGATAATCATGGTGGCATCCTCGCATCGGGGGATTCGGATAATTTTCGATATGGAAGAGATACCTATGCATATGTTTGGCCTCGCGACGGAGCGTTTGTCGCGCTTGCGCTCGACAAAGCTGGCTACTCCGAGACATCTCACCGCTTTTATGAATTTTCAAATGAGGTGATAACCGCCGATGGGTACCTCCTCCACAAGTATCAGCCGGACAAGTCTCTTGGAAGTTCGTGGCATCCGTGGATAAAAAACGGCAAGAGTCAGCTTGCAATACAAGAGGATGAAACAGCACTCATCATCATTGGTTTGTGGGAGCATTACCAAAAAAACAAAAACCTTGAGTTTATAGAAAGCCTCTACAACAACTTTATAAAACGAGGAGCAGATTTTATGGTTCGTTATCGGGAAGGATTTGTAACAGGACTTCCATATCAGAGCTATGATTTGTGGGAAGAGCGAAATGGTATTTCTCCATTTACCGCGTCGTCGGTGTATGCTGCGCTTAAGGCCGCCGCGCAATTTTCTGAAATTCTGGGAAAAGATGAAGAAAGAATGAAATACGAAGAAGAGGCGCTTGAAATTCAAAAAGCGATTGTAAAATATTTCTTCAACGAAGAGACAAAATATTTTGACAAAACTATTACTGTAGAAAATGGCACCATCGAGCGAGACAGTACTATCGATATCAGTGCATTTTCTGGAATCTTCAGATTCGGAGTTTTGCCACCCGATGATCTAAAGATGCTCGGCGCGCGAAAAGTGCTTGAAGAAAAACTTCGTGTGAATACCTCTGTTGGTGGATATGCCCGCTATCAGAATGATGCGTACTATAGTGTAAGTAGTGATGTGCCAGGAAACCCTTGGTTTATCAGTACGCTTTGGGTGATTCAATACGATATAGCTGTGGGAAAAACCGAAGAAGATATGAAGAAAGTAAACGGTATGTTGCTCTGGGTTGTGAACCGAGCGCTCGCTTCGGGAATTCTTTCGGAACAAATTCATCCATATACAGGAGAGCAACTTTCTGTTTCTCCGCTCACATGGAGTCACGCAGAATATGTATTGACCGTTGTCGCGTACCTTGAGCGTCTTGAAGAGCTTGGAATCTGTACGGTCTGTTATCCGGTCAGATAATTTTCTTCGCCAAAGGAAGAAAGGAGTGTATAATGCCGAAATTATGAATAAAATAAGAATCATTACGCACAGTGGGGCATTTCATGCCGACGATGTTTTCGCTGTAGCAACACTCCTCCTTTCTTTAGGTGATACACCAGCAGAGATTGTGCGCACTCGGGACAGTAGTCTTTTTGATGGAGCGGACTTTGTGGTTGATGTTGGGGGCATATATGACGCAGAAAAAAAACGTTTTGACCATCATCAGATTGGGGGAGCAGGAGCACACGAAAATGGAGTTCCGTTTGCCTCTTTTGGTCTTGTTTGGAAAGAGTTCGGTAAAAAAATTGCAACCTCGCAAGAACTTGCGCGAATTATAGAAAATAAAATTGTTCTATTTATAGATGCGGTTGATAATGGTGTAGATATCAACACCCCCCTATTTGATGATTTTCGCCCATACACTATTTCAGATTATCTCTACTCATATTGGATAGATGAAAATATCAATGAACAAAAAATCGATATAATATTTAATCAGGTTGTAATCCTGGCGTGTGATCTCATTGTGCGAGAGATTGAAAAAGGAAGACGAATACTTGAAGAGGGGAAACTGGTTGAAGGGGTGTATCAAAAAACAGAAGACAAGCGGGTGATTGTGCTTGACCAACACCTCGCATGGGGCAAGGTACTTGTAGAAAAACCAGAGCCCCTTTTTGTTGTGTATCCTTCTGTGGATGGAACTCGCTGGAATGCAAAATCCGTTCGTGTAAATTTTGATTCATTCGATTGTCGAAAGTTTTTTCCCGAAAGCTGGGCAGGACGGATGGATGGGGACCTTGCGGGAGTTTCTGGTGTTCCTGGGGCGGTTTTTTGTCACCGCGGGCGCTTTCTCGCCGTAGCAGAATCAAAAGAGGGGGCAATACAGCTTGTAGAACTGGCGCTTAACAATCATCCTGCTTAATAATTTCACCTCGTCAAATAAGATTAAATCATAGCCAAGTTTTACTACACATAGGTGCTTATATCTAAAAAAGATGGTAAATTTTACACAGGGTTTACCAAAGATTTGAAGTTAAGACTTGAAGCGCACAAAAATGGTAAGGTTGAGTCCACGAAAGGGGGAAGGCCACTTAAACTAGTGTATTATGGAGCCTGTCTTAGTCAGAATGATGCTACACACAGGGAAAAGTATCTCAAAACCCATTTTGGGAAGATGTTTATTAGAAAACGCCTCAAGCCTTATTTAACAGGGTAAATGTTCGTAGACGAAATAAAAATTCGAGCAAAAGCAGGCAAGGGGGGCGACGGTGTCGCGCTCTGGCTTCACGAGAAAGGAAAAGAATACTCGGGCCCTGCCGGAGGAAATGGTGGCCGTGGAGGAGATGTCTATGTGGTCGCTGTGCGTGATCTTGGACTTTTACTCCAATATCGCACCGTGAAGGAATTTTCCGCTGGCCGAGGAGAAAACGGCATGAATAGAAGCATGACAGGTAAAGGGGGAGATGATTTGGATATTCCACTTCCTGTTGGAAGTATCATCACGAATCTTCATACAGACAAAGTTATCAGGCTTGAAACAGAAGGCGAGAGAATACTCATCCTTGAGGCTGGTCGTGGTGGGCTTGGGAACGAACACTTCAAAGCATCAACTAATACTCGACCAAAAGAATTTACTCTGGGAAAAGAAGGAGAAGGAGCAGAGTTTTTTATAGAGCTTGAACTTGTGGTGGATGCTGGCTTTATAGGACTTCCAAACGCAGGTAAATCAAGTTTACTCAATGCAATCACAAACGCGCGTTCAAAAGTCGGAGCATTTCAATTTACAACACTTGAACCAAACCTCGGAGATTTTCACGGATATATTCTTGCCGACATTCCCGGACTTATTGAGGGGGCGGCAGAAGGGAAGGGGTTGGGGCATAAATTCCTCCGTCACATAAAGCGAACAAAGTTTCTCATACATTGTGTTTCAACAGAAAATGAAGACGTGCTTTCGGCGTATGACACGGTCCGAAAAGAAATCACAAAATATGGTGAAGGAGTAGAAGAGAAAAAAGAAATCGTGATTCTCACAAAAACAGATTTGCTTTCTCCTGATGAGGTGACAAAAAAGATTAAAGAATTAAAGAAAAGAAATCCGGAAGTGTATAAGGTCTCTATTATCGACGACAAGTCACTTCAAGATATTCAAAAAGTTTTTTCATTATTCCTATCTGATAAGGACGAGAATGAAATAGCCTAACACTGTCCCACGAGTTATAATTTTTATATGGAACCTAAGGCGTATAAAGCTACAATTGGTTTAGAAATACACCCCAGTACGAAGGTGGGGCTTTCTACGGGGCAAGCGCTTCCACATATTTATGCCTGAATATAAAGCTACAATTGGTCTTGAGATACACGCTGAGTTAAAGACTCGGACAAAGATGTTTTGTGACTCTAAGAACGACCCTGACGAAAAGAGGCCGAATGTAAACATCTGCCCAGTCTGTATGGGTTATCCAGGAACCCTCCCCACGATGAATAAACAGGCGGTAAAGCATGTTATCCGTGTAGGACTTGCTCTAGGGGGTGAAATTGCCGATTTTACCGAGTTTGACCGAAAGAACTACTTTTACCCAGATATTCCAAAGGGCTATCAGATCAGCCAGTATAAGTACCCGCTTGTGAAGGGGGGAAATCTTTCTGGGGTGGCACTCACTCGTATTCATCTCGAAGAAGACACTGCCCGCTCAACGCATGAGGGTGACTTTAGCTTGATAGACTTTAATAGAGCTGGCTTACCCTTGATGGAGCTTGTTACCGAGCCTGTGATTCGGAGTGGTCAGGAAGCAGTACGATTTGCGCGAGAACTACAATTGCTATTACAGACCCTCGGGGCAGGGGAGGCAAATATGGAAAAGGGAGAGATGAGGGTTGAAGCAAATATCTCAATTTCTGACACAGACACATTTGGTACAAAAGTAGAAGTAAAAAACCTCAATTCATTTCGCGCAGTTGAAAAAGCAATTGCGTATGAAATTGCGCGCCATGGGGAACTGTTAGACAAGGGAGAGAAAGTGGTGCAGGAAACTCGCGGGTGGGATGAAAAAACCGAAACGACTTTTTCTCAACGCATAAAAGAAGATTCCCATGACTATCGCTATTTCCCAGAGCCCGATCTTCCGAAGCTTATGATTTCAGAAATTCCAGGATTAAGCCCCTCAACACTTAAGAAATCTCTTCCCGAGCTTCCGTGGGATAAACGCAAGCGACTTGTGGAAACTCTCGGTCTTAAACCAGAAGATGCAGAAGTGTTTGTAAGGCAAATGAATTGGGGTTCGTATTTTGAAAATGTGATTCGTGTATTTCCAGATGATAAGAAAAAAATCCTCTCAACCGCAAACTACATAACATCGGACCTCGCGGGTATCGTGAAAAATGATGCGAGTCAAAATGTGGATACGATTGAATTGTATAAAAAAATCCCAGAAGAAAATTTTGCAAAGCTTATTAGTATGCTCGGCGACGGAGTAATCTCATCTCGTGCAGGAAAAGATTTGCTCAAAATGATGTATGAGAGCGAATCGGGGAAGGCTGATCCAGAAGCGCTTGCAAACGAGCACGGTATGGTACAAAAAAATGATGAAGGGCATCTCGCGGAAGTGGCTCGGAAACTCATAGATGCAAATCCTAGGGTGGTTGCAGATTATAAAGCAGGGAAGGAAGCCGCACTCCAGTTCCTCCTCGGGCAGGGCATGAAAGAAACAAAAGGCTCTGCAAACCCAGAAGTTTTAAAATCGGTGCTTGTCAAACTCCTTTCGTAATGGAGAAAGTCTTTGATATTAATTATTAATACCAAAGACTAAATTGACACTCTCTCTGGTCGGGGATAGAGTGCTCGTTAGAATTGTTCATTTTGAATACCAAACTCGACTCACAAAGGGGGAGAGAATGGCACGTGCAAAACCAAGGGCTCCTGAAGGTGATAAGTCAAGTTCAAGGGAACTTGATCAAGCGCGAAAATTACGTCCGGTCGATGTGACGCTTGCCCGTCCGGCACCAGTAGTGATTGATACGAACAAAAGACCTTCACTTTTTGATACAAGATGGAAAGTGAAGAAGCACAACAAGCTTGGAATTCTTCGAGTCGAGTTGATCGATAGTGAACTCGTTCTTGACGGGAGAAAAGTTTCTCTGCTTCTCTCGCCTCAACAAGAAAACGGTGTTTTAGGAGTGATTCTTCAAAGGGACATTTCAGTGTACACAAATCTCAATGCGTGTGTGCTCGAATTTCTTTTGAAGCATCCATACTTCATTCCCAGAAGTTGGCAAGATCGACTGATCTTTTTCTGGGGAACGGAGTACGAGTATCAAAGCAAGACATCAATCCGGCATCTCTTCTCAACTCGTGCTCGGTGGTATGGGGGAGTCACCTCAATCGACAACACATGGGGAGCAAGAGAGCCCGCAGCGATTCTCGTCGCGTAAAGAAGATTCCCCCAAAGTCCGGTCCGGACTTTGGGGGAATATCGTATCACTTCGGTGAAGTTTTCATTCTATTCTTCGCATTACTCTGTGTAGAGCCTCCAGTCTCAATATCTTCGATAATAGCAAGCAAATCATCGACTTTGTAGACTCTGTAGTTGTTCATTGGATGTCTTTGGGCAGGGAACTTACCGTTCTTGTCCCAGTTTCGAAGTGTTAGAGGTTGCAATTCTAGGTATCAAAAAACCCTCGAGATGAGGGTTAGGGAAGGAAGGAATTTTGGATATATTTTTATGTCTATAAAAAACGTTTCACAGGATTTTTAGAAATTTCTCGGGCATCCGAGATAGGGTATTAAAATAAGGGTATTTACGTAAAAGAGGGAAGCTTAAAGCATAAATAAGATAAAATAAATTTTCAAAAATTAATCCTCATCACGGAGGTGAGTTACAATCAGTTTCTTCATTCTATTCTTCGCATTACTCTGTGTAGAGCCTCCAGTCTCAATATCTTCGATAATAGCAAGCAAATCATCGACTTTGTAGACTCTGTAGTTGTTCATTGGATGTCTTTGGGCAGGGAACTTACCGTTCTTGTCCCAGTTTCGAAGTGTTAGAGCTGATACTCCAAGAATGTACGCTGCTTCTTTAATTGTTATGTATTTTGTGCTCATATTTGTACTTATATAAACCTTAATAAACTTATATTAATATCATATAAAGAACCTATATATTTATCAATGTTATGCATGTTGATAACTTTATAAAATTAAATAAATATAACACCTATGATTATAACTCTTTTTAATAAAAATTACTTCATTTTTAAAAACTTTTCTCAAAATTTTAGTAAAAAATGGAAGATCTATAAAGTAAGCCGTATTTACTTCATGAAAAAATTTTCTTGAAGTTTCTTTCATTATTTTACTTGGAAGGACCTCCTGCGAGCATTTTTTTATCTAAAATAGTATAGAAAAAAGTTTCTTCAAAAATCTCATATTTATCCCCATATTTTATATCAAATTTGCACTCATAAATTTATAATAGATGGTGATGAATAGTGATCTTTATTTTGATGGTAAGCAGTTCATCTCGTCTAGCCGAGCTGCGAAAATAAGTGGCTATGTTAATGATTATATTGGACAACTTTGCCGAGATGGTAAATTGGATTGCCGTATGGTTGGAAGGACATGGTACGTCTCTTTTGAGTCGCTTATAAATCACAAAAATGCGAACGGTTCTGCGTCAAAAAACCGCTCTAAAAAACCTCTCGAAATTCTTGCCTCAAATTTGCCCGTAGAGGCCCTCCAAACTTTAAACCCCGCAGTCACTCCTGCACTTTTCCCCGCAGCTACCGCACCCGTCATTTCCACTTTTTCGACACCGTTTCTACCATCAGATTCAAAACCTCGAACGTGGTTTTCTCCTAAAGTTTCGTATCCAATTTTTCGTGATGAGGTCCATGTTCTAGTAAAAGTTGTAGAAGAAACGGTAGCAAAAGGAGCTTCAGAAAAAACAGAAAATACTTCTCTCGAAAAAACTTTTGTTGGTGTTTCTTTTCCAGATTTTTCTTACGAGAAAAAACTTTTTGTTTCAAACATTCCTGCACAAAAAATATTTGATAGAGAAGCAAAAAAAGTTTCTTCTCTTACACATTTCGAAACATCCTCACTATTTTTTTCCCGCGCATTTCCTACAGCATTCGCGCTGATGATTTCTTTCATTTTTGCATTTGCAGGATTTCTTTTTGCAGTTCGTGCAAATCCAACTGCGCAAGTCGCATACAACTCTGCATTTCATTCTCTCCGTGATGAGGTGGGTGTGAGTGGAGAAGTTGCAACACTTCGTTTACAAGCAAGTGTTTTTTCTGGTGTCGGGAGTGTACTTGATCAAGCAGGGCTTGCGGTCTATCACGCGGTCAATAATTTCCTCTTCGATACTCGCGAGAGAATTCTCGTGATGTCGGGTGTTGAGGTTGAGAAAAAAGTTTCTGTAGTGAAGCAAACGGACAATGAACCAACGAGCCCAAGTCAGGGCATGGTGGTGGTGCCAGTCGATGACAAGACAAATCGCGAAGCAACGATAGCAAAAATAAAGGACGCATTTTCAGATGAAGTGTCTGTTAAACCAGCAAGTGATAATGCGAGTGGTGTGATTACACCGGTCTTCAAAAAAGTAAAGGGTGACGATTATCTCTATGTGCTTGTGCCTATTAAAAACTGATCGTTTCTATGCGCTTAGGGCCCGTATAAAGGGCCACGAGCGCATGGAAGTGATTCCATGATAAAGGTCGAAAACAGAAAATTATTTAAAGGACAACAACAAAACAGAGATGAACACAAAACTTAAAAAAGGAATAATCTGGATAGCCATCATTCCTTTCGTTTTGCCAACAAACCTCCTCGCATTTTCTATCAAGGCGAATACAGGTATCCCCGTTCAAGGAAGTTTTGTTGTCGGTCCAGCGAAGTCAGAAATAACTCTTCTTCCTGGTGAGACGAAGAGTGTGACACTCCAAATCCAAAATCGCATGGGTCGTACGCAGACCTTTGTGATTTCATTTGAAGATTTCTCGGCTTCGAAAAATCTAAACGAAACTGTGGAGCTTGGAATTCAAAACAGCAAAACTTCTCTTTCTCAATTTATGTCAGTTGAGAAAAAAGAATTTACCTTGAACCAAGGAGATGAACTCACACTGCCTGTCACAATCTCTCTTCCAGCAAACGCAAATCCTGGAGGAAAGTTCGGAGCAGTGGTAGTGAGCGCAGTTTCAAAAAAAGATGTCAGTGGCACGGAAGCACGTGCGTATTCTGGTGCGACGGTCATAAGTAGGATTGCATCACTTGTGTTTGTGACTGTATCGGGAGACACAAAAAGTGAAGGTGTTCTCACTAGCTTTGCAACGAAGAATAATAAAACAATTTTCTTCTCGTCTGAAATTCCTGTGCGATTGGTATTCCAAAATACAGGAAATGTGAATTTGAATCCGTACGGAATAATCACGGTGCGTGACACGTTTGGTTCAGTACTTGGAACAACAGAACTCGACCCATGGTTTGCGCTCCCCGATTCACTTCGTACTCGCGATGTGACGCTCCATCGTTCGAACATGTTTGGAAAGTACAGTGCGCATGTCGCGGTCAATCGTGGATATGGAAATGTGATTGATGAAAAAGAAATTACGTTTTATGTGTTTCCTCCGTTTTGGATTGCAGTAATCATCATCAGTTTGATTCTTGTAATTATCGGTGCGCGAAAATTTGTGTCACGAAAAAAAGCTGTGTCAGAAATAATTTCCTAATGTCTAAGAATAATAAATACAAAATATTATTTTTTGCGCTCACAATACTTGTGGGTGGGAAGACATTGTTCGCGGGAGTTATGGGAAGTACAAACTACTCTATAGAGAGTGACTCACTCAATTTCGGAGGGGGGTTGTCGAATTCGACCAATTATCGACAGGAAAGTACCTTCGGGGAGATCGCCACAGGGCCTTCTGGAAGCACAAATTACAATATAAAGGCCGGATATCAGCAGATGTCAGGGGTATTTCTCTCTATGACAACCGCTTCTGATGTTACCCTAACCCCTTCGATTCCAAGTGTGGGAGGAGGAACGGGTAATGGCTCAACGGCCGTAACGGTCACAACTGACGATACTCTAGGCTACTCACTCTATATAAAGGCAAGTTCAAGCCCTGCACTTGTGACTACGGGCGATTCATTTGCAGACTATACGCCAGCAGGAGCAAATCCAGACTTGTCCTTCTCTGTAGCGGCAGGGGCGTCGGAATTCGCACTTTCTCCAGAGGGAACCGACATTGCAACAAAATATCGTGATAATGGTGCCGCTTGTAATGTTGGTGTTCTAGACACAGCGGATGCATGCTGGGCGCCACTTACAACCTCAAATGACCTTATTGCAGGGCGCGCTTCAGGAAATTTCCCCGGGGGGACGGTCACTACGCTCAAGTTTCGCGCACAGTCGGGCGCATCCCACATTCAGACAGCCGGCTCGTATACCGCGACGACCACCCTAACCGCAATTGCTCTCTGATATGAGTAAATCAGCGGTTGTCATGGTTCTTGTATTCGTTCTTGCACTCTTTAGTTCTTTCACAACTTTGTACGCTCTTGAAGATCAGTTTGAGATTCATCTCACGGTGACCGCCTCTACTGATACAACTCCGCCGTCTACTCCTACAGCACTTGTAGCAACAGCAGTTTCAAGTTCTCAAATTGATTTGAGCTGGACCGCTTCAACAGACAATGTCGCCGTCACTGGATACCGTATATATAGAGCCATGGTATTTATCACCACAGTTGCAACGACAAATTATTCTGACATTGGACTGTCACCATCCACACCGTACGACTACACAGTCTCTGCGATTGATGCGGCTCTCAATGAATCAGTGCATTCAGCAACCTCTACTGCAACAACATTTGCAACTCCAACATCAGGAGGAAGTGGAACTCCAAGCCAAACAAACGGACCGGTGATATACAATCTCGCGGTTGTTCCATCGCAAAATGGTGCAGTGATTACTTGGCAGACAACGCAACCAACCATTGGAACACTTTCTTGGGGACTTACGCAAAACCACGAACTTGGAACAGATGGACAGGTAATCTATGCGACATCACATTCGGTAACACTGTCAACACTTCTTTCTGGAACAAACTATTTCTTCTCAATCAACGCACAAAATGGATACGGAAGAAGTACGAACTTACTCAATCAGTCATTCCAAACACTTCCGTTTGTACAGCAGTTTCCGAACCCAACAAATTTTGTTGCAAGTCCTCGCACAAATGACATCCTTCTTTCTTGGAAAAATCCAAACGAAGCAAATTTTGAGGAGGTGCGAGTGGTTCGCGGAAATGGTTTCTATCCATCGGATCCAAATGATGGACAAGTCATATACGAAGGAAGTGGTGAGCAAGTTCCCGACACAGAAGCAGAAGTCGGCAAGACGTACTACTACGCGGTATTTGCAAAATACGCGAGTGGGCAATATTCATCTGGAGTTGTGACAAAAGGGCGCATCCCAGTTCCTGGAGAAATAAAACAGCCAGAGCAAGGAATATTCGAGTCACTTCCTAAAGCGCCGAGCATCGATCCAAAAATAGAAGCGCTTACATTTTTGGATTTTGATTTCGTTCAAAATGGAAAAAAGATTTCGACACTTAATTCCGGGGAGTCTGTCGGAATAGATGGAAATGCAAATCTCACAGTTTCCCTTGATTACAGCAAAGTTCCAGAAATTTTGAAGTCAATGGTTGTGACACTCTCATATCCAGACGATGCGACACGAACATTTTCTTTCTTGCTTCGAGTAAATGAAGAAAAAACTGCATACACCGCGACGATCGGCCCACTCGGGAAATCAGGAAAGTACGGAGTAAATATTTCAATCGTTGATTACAAAAATCGTGGATTGAAAAAAGTTGTAGGGGATTTGGTAGCAAGTGTAGCGACGGCGTACAGAAGAGAGGGATCATCAGTACTTGTGTTACGACAAATATTTTTTAACTCATTGTTGTTACTCATAATTTTGTTTGTTCTCTATGAAGCGTTTCGAGCAGTGTTCAAACGAAAAAAGAAAAAGTTTTTCGCAGGAAAAGATTCAGATGAAGATTTATATTAAAAAAATAACAGCAATAGCTCTCATCTTGATGACGGTGCTTACAACACCTGGCCTTTTTCCTGCGTTTGCTGATCTGCTCGGAATTGGGGCGCAGACTGCACAGGCCGCATTTAATCAGCAAATAAATTATCAAGGGAAACTTACAACCCCAGGAGATGTGCCAGTCGCGGATGGTGTTTACCATATGCGGTTTGCTCTCTATACTACAGCTACGGGAGGAGCTTCTCTCTGGCAGGAAGATAGGAGTACCGCAGCGGGAGATCGCGCAACAGTCTCAAATGGTCTCTTCAGTTTAATGCTTGGAAGCTCAACACCATTTGCAGGACTTAATTTTAATCAAACATTGTATCTTGGAGTTGAAGTCGGAGGATCTGCGGGCACACCAACATGGGATGGAGAAATGACTCCAAGAAAAATTTTGGGCGCTGTGCCCGCAGCATTTGTTGCAGATACTCTTGATGGGATTGATTCCACACAATTTGTTCGCACCGATGCAACTTCGACAATCACAACTTTGTCTGCGCAAACTTCTCTCACCATAAATCAAACAGGTGCAGGAGGTATTTTTAATCTTCAGACGGGAGGAAATTCTGCGTTTACTGTTGTAAATAATGGCAACGTTGGTATTGGTACCACATCACCATACGCATCACTTTCGGTTGCGGGTGCCTCTGGTGTTGTTGCAAATCTTTTTGTTGCAACTTCTACAACAGCCGTTTCTTCTTTTCAACAACTTCTTGCAAATGGCTCAACCACTCTGCAGAACTTTACGGGACTCAACAGTACAACCACTCAAGCCACCACTACCTTCCTTGCAGTAACAGGAACAGGCACATCAACCTTTGCAAACGGTATTGCTATCACGACAGGATGTTTTGCGATTAATGGAACATGTTTGAGTGCAAGCGCAGGTTCATCAGCTTCCTCAACACTTCTTTCAGATAACAATGCATTTTCTGGTGCAAATATTTTCAATAACATCACTCGTTCAACAACCACTAACGCAACAACAACTTCGCTTGCAATTTCTAGTATTACGTCATCACTTTTGAAGACAAATTCACTTGGCTCTCTCATTGCAGCAATCGCAGGTGTTGATTATTCAACCAATTTTTTTGCATATCCATTCTCTTTAGCAGGAAACGCAACATCAACACTTACTCAATTTAATGGAGGCTTGACTGCGTATGCATCCACTACCATCTCTTCACTCACCGTCACGACAGGTACTACCACCAATGCAACATCAACAAATCTCTTTGCAACCAATGCATCAACAACAAACCTCACCTTCGCTACTGCTATTGGAGGAACCGGACAGTTCATTAACCTCCTTGCTCTTGGCTCATCCACTCTGCAGAACTTCACTGGCATCAACAGTACAACCACCCAAGCAACCACTACCTTCCTTGCAGTAACAGGAACAGGTACATCAACCTTTGCAAACGGTATTGCTCTCACCACAGGATGTTTTGCAATCGGTTCAACCTGTCTCACCCAAGGCTTAACATCAGCACTGACCTCCATAGGCCCTATTAACCAAACATCAACAGGACCAGCAATCACTCTTGCTACTTCAACCACAGGTACAGACTTCACAATCACAGGAAGTGGATCAACATTAACCTTCAACCTTCCCTTTGCATCTTCTGTAAACCATGGCAAGTTAGCCTCAACTGATTGGAGTATCTTTAACAACAAAATCTCCTCAACCTCTCTTGATACATCAGCAGAACTCGCAGCTCTCTTAACTGATGAGACAGGAACAGCAGGCTCTGTTGTGTTCTCCATCTCACCTGCATTCACTGGCACTCCAACATTCCAAGGCTTCCTCTCGCAGGCTTCAACGACCATCTCTTCACT
>Ga0163150_10000116_pt1 | contig 138120 bp, 119 predicted proteins | sample OliLakLV19P2IB_FD_148628 | JGI IMG/M metagenome (GOLD analysis project Ga0163150, IMG submission 148628) | Freshwater microbial mat bacterial communities from Lake Vanda, McMurdo Dry Valleys, Antarctica - Oligotrophic Lake LV.19.P2.IB | ecosystem: Environmental > Aquatic > Freshwater > Lake >... | reverse complement strand
ATTCAATCGTTGCGAAGCTGAAGCGCTGCAGGCAGACACTCGAGACGATCAAGCCAGGATGCACTCGACCACGAATGCGAAAAAACAAAGGAAAATAACTCCAGTCGTTTGTGAGACACTACACTAGCGCTTACTCAGACTCAAGCGCTGGAACTTCATGTGGCCACCAATGGCAACGACTCGTGGACGGGCCGCGCGCCGGCGGTGAACGCGGCGAAGACGGACGGCCCGTTCGCCACGCTCGCGCGGGCACGGGCGGAGCTTCGCGATTTGAGGGCCGCGGGCAAACTCGACCGCGAAGGAGCGAAGGTGTGGGTGCATGACGGCCTGTATGAATTGACCAAACCGTTCGCGCTCACTGCGGCGGATTCGGGCACCGAGAAATTCCCGGTCGTGTTTCGCGCCGTGAACACGGGCAAGTCGGTGCTCATCGGCGGGCGGCAAATCACCGGCTTCCTTCCGCATCAAGGCAAGATCTTGAAGGCCGACCTAAACGCGCAGGGCTTCGCGGGCATTCACTTCCGCCAGCTTTTCTTCGCCGGGAAACGCCAGCACCTCGCGCGCTATCCGAACTTCGATGCGCAGAATCCGTATGGCGGCGGCTGGGCTTACGCGGAGGGCAAGCTGGTGAACATGTACCAGGATGTGCCCGGCGAAGATCGCCGCACGTTCACGCGCAAGGAAGCGGACGTGCGCCAGTGGTCGCGGCCCGGCGAGGTCGAGGTCTTCGTCTTCCCGCGCTACAACTGGTGGAACAACATCGAGCGCATCCAGGCGCTCGACGACCCGTCGCGCGGCGTGACGCTGACGCGCGATTGCTCGTATCCGATCCGGCCCGGCGATCGTTACTACTTCCGCAACGCGCTCGAAGAACTCGACGCGCCGGGTGAGTGGTATTTGGACAAGACCGACGGCACGCTCTACTTCTGGCCGCCCGCGCCGCTGAACACGGGCGTGGTGTATGCGCCGACCACGCGCACGATTCTCGAACTCGGCACAGGCACGGCGAACGTGACATTTCGCGGCTTCACAATCGAATGCGCCGAAGGCGACGCGGTCGTCTTGAAGAACACGACGAATTGCCTCATCGCCGCCTGCACGATTCGCAACGTCGGCGACTATCACGGCACGGGGGTGGGCGTGAACGGCGGCGCGCGCAACGGTGTCGTGGGCTGCGACATCTACGAGATTGGCAGCCACGGCATTCATTTGAGCGGTGGCGATCGCAAGACGCTGACGGCGGCCGGGAATTTCGCGGACAACAATTACATTCACCACGTCGGAGTGTTCTACAAGCAAGGCGTGGGCATCAGCATGAACGGCGTCGGCAACCGCGCGTCGCACAACCTCATCCACGACGGGCCGCGCATGGGCATCATGTTCAGCGGAAATAATCTCGTGCTGGAATACAATCACCTGCGGCATCTGAACCTGGAGACCGAGGACACCGGCGCGGTTTACACGGGCGGGCGCGACTGGATTTCGTCGCGCGGCACGGTCATCCGTTACAACTACTTTCATGACATGCTCGGCTACGGCCACGACGACAAGGGCCGCTGGATTTCGCCGCACTTCGCGTGGGGCGTTTATCTCGACGACAACACCGGCGGCGTCGATGTCATCGGCAACATCATGGCCCGCTGCTCGCGCGCCGGATTGCATCTGCACAACGGGCGCGACAATTTCATCGCCAACAACATCATCGTGGAGAACGGCCAGCAGCAGTTCGAATACAGCGGCTGGACCACGAATCACAGCTATTGGAAGGAGCACTTGCCTTCCATGATCAAGGGCTTCGAGTCCGTGGCCAACGAGCCGGCGTGGCGCGCGATGCGAAACATGTGGTTGCACCCGACGAACGCCGTGCTGCCCGATGGCAAAATCATGTCGGGCAATGTCTTCACGCGGAACATCGTGGCGTGGCGCAAACCGGACGCGAAGCTGGTGCGCTTCGGCAGCGTGTCTTTCGAGCACAACCTCACCGACTCGAATCTCTACTGGCACGCCGGCCTGCCGATGAAGACCGGACAGAAAACAAAGGCGGGCCAGTCACCTGCGCCGGACGAGTGGGCCGCGTGGCAGGCCAACGGCATGGACCGCCACTCGCTCGTCGCCGATCCGCTGTTTGAAAACATGGACAAGGATGACTTCCGGCTGAAGCCGAGTTCGCCCGCGCTGAAGCTGGGCTTCGAGCCGATCCCGTTCGGGAAGATCGGCCCCTACGCTGACGCGCTGCGCGCAAGTTGGCCGATCGTCGAAGCCGAAGGCGCGCGGGAGAAGCCACTGACAGCCTCACGCCAGTGAGGCAGGTGGGCGCGGTGTCCCCACCGCGCCGCGAATCGGAAAGGTGCCTGCTGCATTCGGGTGTCTCACCCCGGCGCGCTGAGGACAGCGATGCCCTACCATCGCGACAACTACTTGAGCGTCACGTATTGCGGCGCCGCTGTGAGCGTGAGCGACAGCGAGCCTTGCGCCAGCCTGGCTTCAGCAGGCCGGCCGTCGCCGCTCAATGAGGCTGCCGATTTGAAGTTCAGTCCGCCAATCGTCACCGCGCGCGGCTCGCCAGTCGTCCACGCGGCCAGCTTGCGTCCGGCACCTTTGCTCAGGAGCAAAGCCCAGTCATTCGTGCTGCTGGTCGCGAGGCGCTTCTCGATCCGGTAGCCGGACAACTCGCGCGTCATCGTTTGCAGCGCGAGGTAGGCGGGCTTGGGTTTCAAGTCGTGGGTCACGGTGCCGAAGTTGTGCTCGCGCTCGGCGAGGTCGGTGCCGTCATTCTTCCAGTCGTACCAAATCGAGATGGGCACGCCGGCGTAGAGGTTGGCGAGTTGTTGGCGGGCGAGGAAGGCGGCCTGCGTCTCCAGCGACACGCCTTTGTTCGTAAACGTCGAGTAACCCCATTCGCCGCTAATGATCGGCAGGTTCTTCTTCGCCGGCGTCGGAGCGTGTTTCTCGATGAGTGCGCGCAGTTTGGTGTAATCCTCGGCGGCCGTCTCCGGCCCCTTTTTGTACGAGCGATACGGATGCACGCTCACGGCATCGAGGTGCGCGAGCATTCCGGCGGTGAACAGTTCCTCGAGGAACTTCACCGGCACTTCGCTGGTGGCGGGGCCGATGATGGTGGCGTTCGGATCGGCGTCGCGAACCGCTTTGGCCGTGGCGAGGGCGAGCGCGATGTACTGCTGCACGTCGGGCTTGGGCTTCCAAAAACTGATGTTCGGCTCGTTCCAGATTTCCCAGACGATGCGTCGTCCGGCGAAATGCTTCGCTGACGCCGCCGCCCAGCGAGCGAACGCCGCCACGCTCTCCGGATGCTGCGGCGAGGCCACATCCTTGTGCTCCTTGCCAGTGATGGGGTTCTTGCCCACGACCGTTTCCTCGTAAAGCGGGTTGGAGTAATCGAGAATGTAGATGGCGCGCAGGCCGCGTTTCTCCAGGTTGGCCGTGAGCTCCTCGTAAGCTTTCCAATCGTATTCGCCCTTTCTGCGCTCAATGCCGCCCCAGCCGAAGTCCATGCGAATGAACTTGAAGCCCGCTGCGGCAATCAGGTCGAGGTCGCGCTCATGCCCGCGGGTGAAGTGAATGTTCACGCCCACGCCCTGCGGCAGAACGAGTTCGGGGAGATCGGCGGCCGCCAAGGCGAATGCCGTGAGAATCGCGGGAAGGAGCAGGAATGATTTCATCGTTCGAGTGAGTTTGAGTTCAAGAGTGAGCGCCCTCTCTGGCGCGAAGCGGGAAAACAGGGCACCGCAGGACACCGCAGAGACGGGACGGGCGCAGAGGTTTCGGAAAACAATTCCCTCTCTGCGTCCGTCCCGTCTCTGCGGTGCTTTCCGGCCCTGCGGTATATTTCGTTACGTTGGAGGTCGGGATTCATTTCGTCTGCAACCGCCGTTGCAATTGTGCCGCGTGCAAATCCTGCGGCTGCACCTCCGCCGGCTTTATGGCCTCGAACCATTTTCCGTCCAGCGTCGTCGTGGAGGGCTGGGCGGTTTCGAGGGCGACGAAGTTCATGGACGGCGGGCCAAAATCTGCGGGCGGATAGCCGAGCGGTTTTGCGGAGCGAATGTTCCAGAACGTCCCTCGCGCGCCGCAGTGTTTGCCCAGATCAGCGCCGCCGCCGCATTTCCACAGGCGGGTGCCGGCACCGGCGTCGAGGTCGGTGAACAGATTCTCATAGGGCGCGTAGCGATGATGATCGAGCGCGAGGTCCACGCCCCGGCCCCGCGCGCAGACGTTGCCGGAGCAATGGTGGCTCACCGTGATGTCGTGGATGTAGCGCGCGCGGAAATCAAAATCTGTGACGAGATGGTCGCCGCCACCGAGCGAGATGCCGTGATGCCCGACGCAGTTCTGCTTGTCTTGGGCGCGTTGCGATTCCAGCACGACGCCTTGCACCGTGTTGAAGTTGCCGCCGATAAAGACCCCGCTGTCGGCGTTGACCGTACGAATGTTTCGCACCCAGCAGTCGGCCACGCCGCTCAACGCAATCGCGTTGAAACCCAGTTCGGTGAAATGGCCCTGGTACGGCTGGTTGGGAAACTCGAAGCAGATGTTCTCGAGGCCAGATTCCGTGACGGTCGGCTCAAAGCTCCGAAGCTGTGGGTGCCAGGCGCCGCGCACATCGCAGCGCAAGGGGCGGTCGAGATGAACACGGTCGCCGTCGAGGCGCGTGATGCGGCAGATCAGCGACGTGCGCGTGCCGCCCTTGAGGTTCTGCACGGGGCCGCTGTCGCCGGAATAGAGGTGGATGGCCAGCGAGTTGTCCGGCGTGTCGGATTGAAAGACCTCGATGCGTTGGCCCACGCGGAGTTGGTTGCTCGCGGAAACGCGGAGCGACGTGTCCCCGCGCTGCGCATCGCCCACGACGTTCGCCAAAGTCTTCGACCCGAAGCTGCCCCGCAGCGTCACGAACCCGCCCGACCACGAGTAGTTGGAGGTACGCTGGCCGGTGGTGGTCGCGCCCCAGTTCGGTTTGATGTCATTGAGCGGCATGGGGAAGAACAGAATCGACTTGTCCGGACCCGCGCCGCGCAGGACGACGTTGGGACGATTGATTTCAATCATGCGCGTGATGCGGTAGCGGCCCGCGGGCACTTCGATGGCGCCGCTGCGCACTTTGGCCAACGCATCGAGGAACGCCTGCGAGTCGTCCGTTACGCCGTCGCCTTTCGCGCCGAAATCTTTCACGCTCACACCGGGCGGCACATTCGGCAGCGCCTTCTCCCCGCAGTGATAACCGGCGAAGGAAAAGTCCGGCAGGCGGCTCGTGGCGTTCCATTTCTCACCGTGCTCGCCCCAGAGGGCGGAATGCTGGGCGGCGGGGAACGCGGCCCCCGCCGTCAGCAGCAGACCGACGGCGACGAGTGCATGTGCTTTGAGTGCGCGCAGGATCATGTTCAGAGCAGACGTGACGAACTCGCCCGGCCATCAATCTGTCTGGACTGCACGTCGGTTCGCGTTGATCCAGGTCAAGGCCACGCGTGCATTGACGCGGTGAAATTGCCTCGGCGTTCCATGAACCTGGCTTCGGAGCGAACGCAAGGCTAATGATTATGCGCAAATCAATAAATCTCTGCCGCGACGGAGCGTTGGCCGCCTTATCACTGCTGGTCGTCGTGCAAGTCACGCTGGCCGCTGCCGCTGCCGACGTCGTGCTTTTCGATCAGCGGTTTGATCTTCAGAACATCACGACGCAGGACGCGACACTCTCCGAATCGAAAGCCGCGTCTGGCCGCGCCTTGCGCGTGGTCACGGGGCAGCGGCAGCAGTGGCCTGGCATCACCCTGCATGCGCCGTCGGGGCATTGGGATCTTTCGAGCAACGGCCAGATCGCGGTCACGCTGCGGAACCCCGGCACGAAGGAAGTGCGCGTCAGTTGCCGGGTGGACAATCCCGGCGCTGATGGCACGAAGAATTGCGTCACCGATTCGCTCGCGCTCGCACCGGGCCGGAGCGGCGTGCTTAAAGTCGCGCTCAAGCGCGCTGGCGATGGCAAGCTGGGTGGAAAACTGTTCGGCATGCGCGGCTACCCGGTCGCGCCGGGCGGGCCTGGTACGGTGGACCCGAAGAAAATCACGCAGCTTCTCCTCTTCGTGAACAAGCCGGGCGCGAGTCAATCATTCGAGGTGCAGGACATTCGCGCGACCGGCACCTACACGCCGCCGACGGCGAGCGTCGCAGACGCTGATCCGTTCTTCCCGTTCATCGACCAGTTCGGCCAATACAAACACCGTGACTGGCCGGGCAAGGTTCATTCGCCCGCCGAACTCATCAAGCGCCGCGCCACCGAGTTGAAGGAACTCGTTGCCCAGCCTGGCCCGTCGGAGTGGGACCAATACGGCGGCTGGAAAGGCGGGCCTCAGCTTGCGGCCAGCGGCTTCTTCCGCGTTGAGAAACATCTCGGCAAATGGTGGCTCGTTGATCCAGACGGCCACCTCTTCTGGTCGCACGGCATTGACTGCGTGCGGATGCTCGACAGCACGCCCATCGACGAGCGCGCGGAATGGTTCGAGAATTTTCCCGGCGACAAGACGGAGTTTCGCGAGTTCTTCTCCAGCGGCTATGCGCTCAAGGGCCACTATTCAGGCCGCTCGCCGAAAACCTTTTCGTTCTCCGGCGCAAATCTCCAGCGCAAGTACGGCCCGGATTGGAGGCAGCAATACAACGAGGTCATCCATCGCCGCCTGCGTAGTTGGGGGCTGAACACCATCGCGAACTGGTCCGACGAAACCACCCGCCTGATGCGCCGCACGCCTTACACCGACGCCGTCAGTTCGCGTGGCGCGAAGAACATTGAGGGCAGCGAAGGTTACTGGGGGAAATTTCCGGACGTGTTCGATCCGAGCTTCGAAGCCGGCGTGCGCCGTTCGATGGCAGGCCGCAAAGGCAAGAGTGCGGGCGACCCTTGGTGCCTCGGTTATTTCTCCGACAACGAAATGTCCTGGGGCGATGACACGTCGCTGTCGCTTGGCGCGCTGAAGTCACCACCGGAGCAGGCCGCGAAAAAAGTTTTCGTTGCCGACCTCAAGGTGAAGTACGGCGACATCGGCAAGCTGAACACCGCGTGGGACACCAAGCACGAATCCTGGGACGCCTTGCTACAAAGTCGCGAGGCACCGGACAAGAAATTGGCCCACGCCGACCTGACCGAGTTCTATAGCAAAGCTGCCGAGCAATACTTCCGCACCGTGCGCGACGCCATCAAGTCCGTCGCGCCGAACCAGCTTTATCTCGGCTGTCGTTTCGCGTGGGCGAACGACCGCGCCGCGATTGCGGCCGGGAAGTACTGCGACGTTGTGAGCTACAACCTCTACAAGCGCACCGTGGCCGACTTCAAATTTCCCGGCCCCGACAAGCCGCTGCTCATCGGCGAGTTTCATTTCGGCGCGCTCGATCGCGGGATGTTCCACACCGGCTTGGTGCCGGTCTCGAATCAGGCCGACCGCGCGCAGGCTTACAAGGATTACGTCCTCGGTGCCGTCCACCATCCGCAATTCGTCGGCACGCATTGGTTCCAGTGGATGGACGAGCCGACGACCGGCCGCGTCTATGACGAGGAGAATTATCAAATCGGCTTCGTGGACATCGCCGACACGCCGTATCGCGAGACCATCGAGGCGAGCCGCGAAGTCGGACGCCAGCTTTACCAGCAACGGCTGGGCAAAGCGCCGGACGAGTGAGAAGACGATTGAGGATAAAAATCGTGCCGTCGCGAAACCGCTACCCTGTTATTCTGCAAAGCAACATCAGAACATAGACAGCGGGAAGGTAGAGCAACGAAGCCAGGAACAGGGAGCGGGCGGCGGCTTCCGTCCTTCTCATCAGAAACCGGATCGAGGAGAGGCAGAAGGCTGTTCCAACGGCCAGCGCGCCCAGCCAATACCAGTCAGTGACCCGATTCGCCAACGCGGGAACCAGTGAGACGGCCAGGACGGCCGACGTGCAGAACAGCGTCCACCCGGCGGTCCTGTAGCCTTGTCGATCATCGTGACTGAGCACGCGATAGCCGGCACCGAGGTACTCCGCCCTGCGCCACCAGGCGATCGCCAGGAAGTGAGGAAACTGCCAGAGGAACAAGACGGCGAAGGCGACGGCGGACCACAGGCCGAACTCCTCACCCGTCGCCGCCCAACCCACCCAGATCGGAAGCGCCCCGGAAATCGCGCCCACGAGCGTGCAGTTCGGGGTAAGGCGCTTCAACGGAGTGTAGAGGAAAACGTAAATCAGAAAGGCGAGCACGCCGAAGAGCGCGGCGCGAACATTGACGCCCGCAACCAGCCAAAGGCAGCCCACGCCGCCCAGCGCAGCGCTCAACCACACGGCACTGCGGGGGCGAAGTCTGCCGGCGGCGACGGGTCGGTTACGGGTGCGAGTCATGTTTCGATCAAACTCATGCTCAATGGCCTGGTTCGCGACGGCGGCGCCTGCGGCCAGCAATCCGGTGCCGGCCAGGGTGTGAAACAACAGAAGCCAGTTCGGCAGGATGTCAGCATGCAGCGCAAAGCCCACGAAGGTCGTCGCCACCACGGCGACATTCGCCCGGGCCTTCGTCAGCACCAGCAAATCCGATAGCCAGTGCGCCACGCAGGCCGACTGCGCTCCCATCGAATCCGTCGGCTGAAAGGCCGGGGCAGCTCGCCCGAGGGTGGTTGATTCGTTGGTCGATGGGTTCATCGGTGGTAGTCGTTGAGAGGGTTCAGCCGCCGGGAATCCCCGCCAGCTTCCGTCGCGCGGCTTCCACGCCGCGCGCGATGTTTTCTTCCGTTACCGGACAAGCGCCTTTGCGCAAACCGAGCTCGGGCAGCGCGAGATACTCGAAGCGCCGCACACCGGCGAATTCGAGTGTCTGGCGCGCGCAATTGATGGGGCAGCCGTCGATGACCAGGATGCGTTCCGCCTGTTCCGCCACGACAACGAGATGCTTCACGCGTCCGCCGATTCCCGCCAGGCAGGACATCTGCCCGACGCCTTCCTGCGTGAGCCGGCGTGCGATCCGGTCGGCCAATTCACCGGCATCGGAGCATCCGGAACAGGCGTAGATGACGGTTCGGTCTGGGGTGTGTTGCTTCGGATTCACTTTCGTCGGAACTCCACCTGCCAGGTGGTGGCGTCAAGTTGCCTGGGTTGATGAGTAAAGCCCTGGTTGCTCAACTTGGCGTAGAGCGGAATGGGATCAAAAGGCACAATTAACGTCAGCGGCTGCCCCGGAATCAGGCCCGCCACAGCGTCGTCGATGGCCTGACACGGAGTCTCGCCGCGGGCGAAAATCGGACGGGTGTCGAGGACGAGGGGCTTCACGAATTCAATCGGCACAGGTTTGGGCGTGGAGCAGGAATGTTTCGCACGCACGGTTGGAACGAAGCCTGAGTCGGCGAACTCGCCCTTGCTGATGCGCACGCGGTACACGTCCGGTCCCTGCTCCAGATATTCCCAACGAAACGTGCCAGCGTGCTCGGCGGCGAATTGGTAGTAGAGCGGCACGGGGTCGTGGTCGTTCACCAGCAGAATGGCTTCTCCGGGCGACAGTTCCTCCCATGTGTCGAAGATCTTTGGATGCCGTTCGCGCGGCGGCATGGGACGGACGTCAATCAGATGCTCAGTCAAAGTATCGTTCATGGTGGGGACAACCTACCGCGTGGCGGCGGAGGGAGCTTTGATGCAGGTCAACGGCGGCGGAGCGACTTGTGGATTGCCGCAACCCTTGACCGAAGTCAAACGACGCGAGCATTTGCCCGCGTCCATCTCTCCGTGACGACCGATTGAAGTTATTATGAAACTGAATGCTGAACGAACTGAGTCCACCGCGAATACCCCACAGGCCAACGCGCGAGCGAACAGGGGCCGGAGCGGTTTCACACTGATTGAACTGCTGGTGGTCATCGCCATCATTGCCATTCTGGCCGGGATGCTTCTGCCGGCCTTGAGCAAGGCGAAGGAGGCCGGGCGCCGCATCGCGTGCGTGAACAACGAGCGGCAACTCGGCCTGGCCTGCATGATGTTCGTGGACGAGAATGACGGGAAGTTCCCCGCGCGCACTACCGGCAATCCGCCGCGCTGGCCGGAGGCATTGCGGGACGGCTACAAGGACACGCGCATCCTGATTTGCCCCACGGACCGGTCCGAGGTGGCGTCCGTCAACGTGACGAACGCGGACACTGCGCCGCGCAGTTATCTCATGAACGGCTGGAACGATTGCTTTCAAGTCGAGATGGGCGGCGGCTTCAGCATGGGTGCCATCCTCGGCAAGGCGATGAGCGAGCAGATGATCAAGCAGCCCAGCGAAACTATTGTCTTCGGTGAGAAAGAGACTTCCTCTGGCCACTTCTACATGGACATGCTCGAAGGAGTCGGGAACGACTTCACGGAAGTGGAACAAAGCCGCCACTCGGCCACGGCGAAGAATTCCGGCGGCTCGGATTTCGTCTTCGCCGATGGCAGCGCGCGTTACCTGCGCTTCGGGCAGATGCTGACGCCGCAGAATCTCTGGGCCGTTGAGGACGTGTATCGCAACGCGATGCCGTGAAAATGGACAGGAGCGCGGACGCCTCGTCCGCGTGACCTCGTGTGGTGACCGTCCACTCACGAACGAACTGCGGGCCTCACCCCCGGATCACTCCCCGAGATTCTTGCGGAGCAACGCGGCGAGTTTGGCCGGACAAACCAACGTCAGTGTTTTGCCTTTGACGTCGATCAGCCCCTGTTCGCGGAACTTGGCCAGCGTGCGCGAGAAGGTTTCGCTGACGGTGCCGAGTTCGGACGCGAGCACGCGCTTGGTCATGGGGAGAACGATTTTCACCGGCTTGTTGCTGTTAGAATCGGGGCAGCGTTTCAAGAGCCAGTTGGCCAGGCGCGTCTCGACATCTTTCAAGGTCAGGTCCTCGAGTTGCGCCACGAGGATGCGCAGGTGCGCGCTCATCGATCCCAACATGCGCAGGGCCAGCTCGGGCTGGCGCTTGAGCAGTGCAAGGATGCCGGACTTCTGCACGAGCATAACTTGAGACTCATCCACAGCGCGGGCATCGGCGGGATAACCCTTGTCCGTGGCGAGGGTGCCTTCGGCGAAGGATTCGCCGGCGCGGAAGACGTGGATGACCTGCTCCTTCCCGACCGCATTGACGCGGTGCACGTTGATGGCGCCGGTCTGCACGATGTAAAAGCCGAAGGAAGGATCGCCTTCGTGGAAAAGATAGCAGCCTTTGGCGACGGGTTTGATTGAGGTGATGTCAGCGATGGCGGTGAGCTCTGCCGAGGAAATGCCGGCGAAGATCTGGCAGCTTCGCAGCGCGTTGACTATTCCGATTTGCTTGTACTCCGCCAGTGTGGTCGTCATGCCGGCCACACGCTTAATCATTCTTCCGCCAGAAGTAAACAAACCAACTCCCGGCCTCGCCATGTTCCACCTTAGATTGGAAGCCCTGGCTGCCGAGCAACTCAATGAGCGGCGACGGCAGGAACGGAGCAATGACGAGCAAACCTGCTCCGGCGGCCAGCCCCTGGACTCGCTTGAGAATGGCCGGCAGGGGTTCCTCTCCGCGCTTGAGCAGCGGACGGACATCAAGTCGCTTGAACTGGTTGAGGGATGGCATGCTCATGGGCGGAGGAGTTGACCGAGTTGTTTGACGGTTTCGCCGGGTGCCTGATTGAGGCCGGTTGGCTGGTGCGCCACTTCACCGCCGGCGTGGAGAACGGCCCGGATGTTCGAGCGGGTGAACTGGCCGCGGACGTCGGCGGGCAACGCGGCCTCCAATTTTTTCATGTCGTGGACCAACAGCGGGTCCGTTGCTTCCGGTTGCGCCGACGTGCGCCGGACGAACCAACGTCCGCCAAAACCTTCCGCGATGTGTTCCCACATAAACGCTTTCATGCGAACTGACTCCCATCGGCTGCCACTTGCCCGACAATCTCCGTTGGTCACCGGCAAAGTATCCAGCCCGCAGGACGAGACCGGAATATCTTTTGGATCTTTTTCCGCGCGGAACTGCGGCGGGTAACGGCCGGCCGGCACGAGCGCCCTGTCCGCTGGTGGGGTCCCGGCCGGCCGTTCCCGAGCACGAACCGCGCATGAAGCCACCATGGCCCAGGGAGTGGGTTGCTCCACGGGATGGCGACCGCGCGTTTCACGGTGGCGGCTCACTCGTAATTGTTGGCCGCCGGTGCCGGGGCCTCGCTGCGAAGTCGCCGTACCTCCTCCGGTTTCACCACGCCGCCGGAATTACCGAAGCTGTTCAACGAGTAGGTCACCACGTTGGCGATGTCTTCGTCCGAGAGGTAGTTCAACGGGATCATCGTGCCGTTGTACTTCTTGCCGTTCACGACGACTTCGCCGGTCTGACCGAAGAGCACGTTGCGCACGGCGCGATATTTGTCCGCCAGCATGTAATCCGACTTGGCCAGCGGCGGGATTTGTCCGGGTATGCCCTCACCGTTGATTTGATGGCAGACGAAGCAGGTTTGCATGTACACCGACTTGCCCTTGGCGATCTGAATGTCCTTCGTCAGGCTGACGATTTTCGGGTCGGCCTTGATCGCCTCCTTCATCTGGGCCTGGAGCGACGCCACCCTCTTCTCCGCTTCGGAACCGGCTTCGGCCTGGCGGCCCAGATACACCGCGTCCACCTCCTTGCCGGAGTACACCAGCAGGTTCTCCGGTCCGGTCACCTTCAACATGCCGAGCGCGCCCTTGTTGAACGCACGGAACAGCGAGTGATCCACGAGGATGTAGGTGCCGGGCACCTCGGTCTTGAATTCCACAATGGTCGATCCGCCCGCCGGCACGAGGGTGGTCTGCACCTGCTGTTGCGAGACCTTGATGCCGCCTTCCGAATAGACCTTGTCAAAGATTTCGCCGATGACGTGAAACGAGGAGATAAGATTGGGGCCGCCGTTGCCGACGAAGAGGCGCACCGTCTCACCGACGTTGGCCGTGATGGCCTTGTCGCCGACCAGCGCGCCCACCGATCCGTTGAACACCACGTAGGTCGGGCGTTCGTCCACCGCCTTGTTTTGATCGAAGGGCTGCAAACCTTCCTCGCCGAACTTGCCCATCGTGTAGAAATCGCCCTGCATGATGTAATACTCCTTGTCCACCTTGGGCAGGCCATCCTTCGGCTCCACGAGGATCAAACCATACATCCCGTTGGCGACATGTATCCCGACCGGCGCCGTCGCGCAGTGATACACATAAAGACCGGGATTGATCGCCTTGAACGAAAACTGCGACTCGTGTCCCGGTGCTGTGAACGAGGAAGCCGCGCCGCCGCCCGGTCCCGTGACCGCGTGCAGATCGATGTTGTGCGGCATCTTGCTCGACGGATGGTTGAGCAGGTGGAACTCGACCTGATCGCCCTCGCGGATGCGGATGAAGCTGCCGGGCACGTCGCCGCCGAACGTCCAAAAGAGATACTCTACGCCGTCGGAAAGCTTCTTCACGACCTCCTTCACTTCGAGCTTCACGATCACCTTGGTGGCGTGAGTGCGCTTGATCGGCGGTGGCACGAAGGGTGCCTGCGTCAGCACCGCGTTCTCCTCACCCTGAATCGTGGGATCGACCGGCTTGGGGCCGTTCTTCTTGGTTTCGGTTTCGGCGGCCAGGGCCGCTCCGGTGATCAACACCGCGCAGAGCGTGGCGGCCATTCGGCTGGTTTGCTTTTTCATGTTCATGGTTCGTTATCAGTTTGCTTCCGGCCCGGTTCCCGCAGCATGGCGGGCACGGCTCCATGCTGGGATGCATCCTCGGCGGAGGTGCGTCCCGGTTCTTTGACTGGCGTCATGTTTCACGCGTGTTTGCCCAACCGGGCCGGGGATGGATGCGAGTCGAAGTTCGCAAGGACCGCTGAAGGCAAGTTTCCATCAGGATGAAATTCGACTTCGATGACCGGCCGTTCATCGAGTTCGGGGAGGTGACGCGCGCGCCAACTGGGTGCTGGCATTGTTGCGCCGAGGCGAACCTGAGCCGGCACCCGCTTGAACTCAACACGGACGAGGCGTTTCGCCTTATCAATCAGGTGGAACGCGGTTGTCTCACGCGGTCACACGCCGCTGCACGTCACAAACGTCTCGGCGCTCGCGCCACAGCGTGGTACGCATTTGAGGGCATGAATGCCGGACTCCGAAACAGATTGGGGTGGTACGGGCAATCAACTCGTGCTGCGGGTCCACTGGTCTGGCGGAATGGGGGAACGGCTTCCTCCGGCCGGAAACGTCCGGAACTTATCCGGTCGCCCAAGGCGCGGCGGTTTTCATTTCGGAGTTCGGGATTAGTACACGCCCGTCCGTTCGCGCCCGTATTCGCTCATGCGCTCGGGCGTCCAGGCTGGCTCCCACACGACGTTGACCTCGACTTCGTTCACGCCTTCGAGTTTGAGCAGCGCCGCTTTCACACCCTGCGCAATGCTCTCGTGCATCGGGCAACCGGGCGTGGTGAGGGTCATGGTCACGGCGACTTTTCCACCATCAATGGCGAGGCCGTAAATGAGTCCGAGGTCCACGATGTTGCAGTCGAGTTCCGGATCCACGACCTGGCGCAAAATTTCGCGGATGGTGACTTCATCTGTCATAGCAGTGGTCATGCGTCTCCTGAGAAGGCGGGTTTGAGAATCAGCGGTTCGAGACGGGGCCGGACAAGATGCGAGAGTATTTTCCCGATGTTCACGACGAAGACCGCCACGCTCGCGAGCAGCACGATGCCACCGGCGCGCACACAGGTTTCGTGACCCAGCGCCGTCGCCACACTCGCCAGCAGGAGTCCGGCGAGGAAAAGCCAGTAACCGACGGCTTGCAGCGGGTGGGAGTAGAGATCAGCCAGCGAAGGAACTTTGCTCCGTCCGATGGCTTTGCTGTAGCTGCCGTACCAGACGAGGAAGGGCACGACTTTGTAGAGCATTCCAAGAACAGCGAAAGTGATCACGCCGATGAAAGCGAGGAAGCCATACACCGTTTCGAGTTGCATGGTCAACCCAGTGGCCGGCAGACGAGGCCAAGCCAGCGCGGTGCCCAGCACCGAGACCGGGATGAGCATCGCGAGGGCGGTGAGGAAGTATTTGATGCCCCAATCGAGGTAGGGACGTTTGCGCGCACGCACAATGGTGATGATTTCCCATCCGTAGAGCGCCAGACCGGCGAGCACGACGAACGCGAAGGCGAGTTTCCACGGACTGGAGATCAAAAGGGTGACAAACACTCCGGCCAGCCCCGCGTTAAGCAGTGCCAGCGACCAGCCGGCGCGGCGCGCGTTCTGCACTTCGCTGAGCGTGAACATCGGCACCAGCTTGTAGGAAACCGCCACGATCATCATCACGAAGAAGCCCAGCCCGCCGAGGTGCGCGTGCGCGTGCATTTGCGCCAGCGGCTCGAACGGGCTGAAGCTCCAACACTTGGCCGCCGCCAGATAGAGTCCGGCGAGAACGGTCAGCGACAGCCAGAACAGGCACGACGCGATGCCAAAGGCCACGACGTTCCAGCGCTGGATCTTCGCCAGTGTGCGCGCAAGATTATAGACGAACAACCCCACGCCGATCGCCAGGATCGAACCGAAATGCCCGACCTGTTTCATGTCCCAGATCAGAAACATCACCACCATGCCCGCGAAGCCGATGACATGCAGCACGAAGTGCCACTGCGCCAGCCTTTCGCTGTGCAACCGCGTCTCCAGCGCCACCGGCACGAGCTGATACATCGCACCTATGATGACCGAGCAAATCCAGCCCAGCACAAACAGGTGCGTCACGGCGACGACCTCCGGGCTGTAGTGGTAGCCGGCGAGAATGATCGGGCGCGCCGCCAGCCAGCCGACCCCCACGAGCAGCGCCACGATGCCAGTCAGGATGAAGCGCAGCGGCAACGCCACCGACGGCGCGTGGACATCCACCACCGCGGCGCGTTTCGCTGGCAAATGACAGGGTTTTTGCGCCCGCGCTGATTTACGCGCGGCGGATGGTGGTGATAAAACTTCCGTCATGCTGTTCCTCCGTTTCGCCGATGAAGCCGCGCTGCTCCAGCAACGCGTAGAGATGCATCGGACGGCGATCTGTGAAGGCGCGCATCTCCGCGCCTTCCGGCAATTGCGCGAGCGATTCGAGGATGACCACCAGCGGCTGCGGCGGCTCAAGGCCGCGTGCATCCAGAACCACCGTTGATTCACCCGCATTCATGGGACCACTCTTACTGCGCCGTGAGCGCGCCTGCCTTGACCCGGCTCAAACCTGGCGCGGTTTCGGCCGGTTTGAGCAACGTCAGCAGCATCGAGAACTTCTCCGTGGCCTTCACGGCATGCGGCAGGTTCGGCGGCATGTGCAGCAGGTCGCCGGCTTTCAGCGAATGCGGTTTACCGTCGAGGCTGAACTCGCACCGACCCGAGAGAATCTGAATCAGCGCCTCCGACGTCGAAGTGTGTTCGCTCAACTCCTGCCCCTCGGCAAAACCGAACAGCACCACCCGTGTTGTCGGCGTGCGCAGCAGCGTGCGGCTGACGATGCCATTGGCGGCGAACTGCGTTTCTTCCGGCAAGGAAAGTATCTTCGCGGCGCCTGAGTCCATGAGCGGCCTTTCGTTCATGGCTCTCTTATCGCTCAAGCCCGGGCCAGGCGCTTTGACGCGCATTAAGCAGCGCCCAAGGGTGGGGCGGTAGCCGACGGTACACTTTGCCAAATTAGGTTTGGGTTGTGTGATCTCATTTCCATCAAATTGGACACGCTGCCGGGTCGCAAATCTTGGTTACGAAAGTGCAAGCAATGGTGAGTTCACTGCGAGAGGTGGCGATTAGCCTCTATCGAATGATGAAACTGATGAAGAGATGCCGCCCGACACGAGGTTCTTGGATGGAATGAAGTCAGGAAACCTCCAGACGCTGGTGAACGGAATCACACACGCAAGCTTTTGCTGCCTGGTGTTTCTCGGCGCTGCTTTGAAAACAGCGGGGGCCGAGGGTGCCGGTGTTAGTTCCGATCCGGTCGCAGCTTCCACGAACGCCATCCTCCACCCGGTCATCATCAAGCGTCCCGCCGGCACGCCCAAGGTCGCGACCGGCCTCACCAACTTCCACGGACAGCCGGTCATGGCCTCGTGCAGTTCCTGCCACGCCACCACCACGCCGAACATCGACACGCGCACGACGGCGGACCTCGCCCAGTTTCATCAGGGGTTAAAATACGTTCACGGCAGCCTCACCTGTCTGAGTTGCCACAACGCGAAGAACTACGACACGCTGCGGCTCGCCGATTCGCGGCCGGTGGAGTTTACCGACGTGATGACATTGTGCTCGCAGTGCCACGGTTCGCAGCGGCGGGATTACAACATGGGCTTGCACGGCGGCATGATCGGCCACTGGGATTTGACCAAGGGCGGGCGCACGCGCAACACCTGCATCAACTGCCACGACCCGCACGCCCCTGCGTTCCCGCTGGTCATGCCGGTGTTCCCGCCGCGTGATCGCATTTCCGTTCCGAAGCAGCCGAGCGCAAAACCGCCCAATCACTAAAGTCCCATTCATCGTATGAACACGACCACCACTGATCCGCAGGAATCCAAGGGTCTCTCCCGTCGCACCGCGCTCAAGGGCGTGGGCGCCATGCTGGGCGTGGCGGCGTTCGCCAAGGCCATCGCCCCGCTGACCGAATGGACACGGGACATTTCCGCCGAGGAGTTCGTGCAGAAGCATTACAAGGAGCTGACGCCGATTGATCTCCAGATCATCCTGAGCCGCCTCGAGAAGGACACGAAGGAGCAATACGGCGCGGACGTGACGATCAAGGATCACAAGCCGCAGGAAGGCGTGAAGTTCGGCTACGCGCTCAATCTCAGCGTCTGCAACGGCTGCCGCAAATGCGCCGAGGCCTGTCACATCGAGAACAATCACGACCGGCCCTCGAACCAGTCCTACATCCGCGTTTTCGAGATGAGCAAAGGCTCGATGGACATGGAAAAGGGTAACGCCCATTACGATCATCCTGTACCGCAGCCGGACAAGTTCTACATGCCGGTGCAGTGCCAGCAGTGCGAGCACCCGCCGTGTGTTGATGTCTGCCCGGTCGAGGCGACGTGGAAGGAACCCGACGGCATCGTGGTGGTGGATTACAACTGGTGCATCGGCTGCCGTTACTGCGAGGCGGCGTGCCCGTACCATGCGCGGCGTTTCAACTGGACCAAGCCGGTCATCCCGGCCAACGAGATCAATCCCACCCAATCCTACTTGAGCAATCGCATCCGTCCGCAGGGCGTGATGGAGAAGTGCCACTTCTGCCTGCATCGCACGCGCAACGGACGGCTTCCTGCCTGCCTCGAAGCGTGCCCCACCGGGGCACGCGTCTTCGGCAATCTGCTCGATCCGAAATCCGAGGTCCGCCAGGTGCTCGCGCACAAGCGGGTGTTTGTGCTGAAGGAGGAGTTGGGGCTTAAACCACAGTTCTTTTATTTCTTCGACGTGTAGCCGACGATGAACCTCTCCACGCCCGACACCACCCCGACCCCGGCCTCGGTCGCGCACTGGCGCAACTACCCGCGCTTTCTCTGGAACGCGCTGCTCGATTCGGTCGAGGGCAACTGGGTTTTCTATGTCTGGATGACTTTCCTCACGGCCATCTTCCTGGTCGGCGCGAATGCCTGGGCCGTGCAGGTGCGAGACGGAATGCATCTCACCAACATGAGCGACCACGTCTCCTGGGCGCTCTACATCGCAAACTTCACTTTCCTCGTCGGACTCGCGGCGGGCGGCGTGATGATGGTCATTCCCTCGTATCTTTATCACGATGAGGAGATGCATGACATCGTGCTCATCGGCGAATTGCTCGCCATTGCTGCGATCATCATGGCGCTGATGTTTGTCGTCTGCGATCTCGGCCGGCCAGACCGATTCTGGCATCTGATTCCGGGCCTGGGGCGGTTCAACTTCCCGGTCTCGATGCTGACCTGGGATGTGATCGTGTTAAATGGCTACCTGCTGATCAATCTCCACATCTGCGGCTACCTGCTCTACATGCGTTTCCTCGGGCGCAAGCCGAACCCTAAGTGGTATGTGCCGTTTGTCTTTCTCTCCATCATCTGGGCCATCTCGATTCACACCGTCACGGCGTTTCTTTACTGCGGATTGGGCAGCCGCCCGTTCTGGAACACCGCACTGCTCGCCCCGCGTTTTCTCACTTCGGCCTTCGTCTCGGGCCCCGCCTTCATCATCATCGCCATCCAGGTTATCCGCCGCGCCATCGGCGGAAAGTTCGGCGACGGGCCAATTCGCACGCTGGTAAATATTATGCGCGTGACCATCCTCATCAATCTGCTCATGGTCGCCTCGGAGGTCTTCGTTGAGTTTTACACCGGCGGCACGCACACCTCGGCGGCACATTATCTTTATTTTGGCCTGCACGGCCACAACGCGCTCGTGCCGTGGATCTGGTCCTCCGTCGCCATGACAGTCATCGCCGCGATCTTGCTGCTCAATCCGAAGGTCTTCAGCCGCTCCTGGATGATGAACCTCGCGTGCGTGCTCGCCTTCATCGGCATCTGGATCGAGAAAGGCATGGGCATGGTCATCCCCGGCTTTGTGCCGTCGGTGCTGCACGAAGTAGTGGAATACACGCCCAGTCTGCTTGAATGGAAAATCATGGCCGGCATCTGGGCGCTGGGCCTGATGATTTACACCTTGTCCATCAAGATCGCGATCAACGTCTTCCGCCGCTCGCCGCTGGCCGCGAAGGCACAGGGCGGCACGACCGATGAACAACCCCTCGCTTCCTGATATGATCACCAGCGGACTCGTCATCACCCTCAGTTTGGACGCGAACCTCGCGGCCCAGGCCATTGCGGCGCTGGGCGCACGCTCCGAGTTCACGCCCGGCGTGCGCAATGACCACTGGCTGCCTGTGGCGATGGAGGCACACGATGACGAACATTCCCGCGAAGCCCACGACTGGCTTTACACACTGCCCGGCGTGGAGTTCGTGGACGTGGTGTATGTGAATTTTGGCGGCGATGAATCCACCCAAGTCGCCGGAGCGCGGACGCCTCGTCCGCGCGAACCGATTAGCCGTCAACTCGCGGACCAGGCGTCCGCGCTCCAGGTGAACCATGAACATTGATCGCAGAAGCTTCGTAAAACTCTCCGCCCTCGCCGCCGCCAGCGCGGTCGCGGCCAACCGCGCCGGAGCTGCGGCGGCAGCGACCTCCATCGTCACCGCCGGCACCGGCGGCATCGCATGGGACAAGGCACCCTGCCGTTTCTGTGGCACGGGTTGTCATGTGCGCGTCGGCGTGAAGGACGGAAAGGTGGTCGCGATTGAAGGCGATCAACTCGCTGAGGTGAACAAAGGGTTGCTCTGCGTGAAGGGCTATCACGTCGGCCTCGCGCTCTACGGCAAGGACCGGCTCACCACGCCGCTGCTGCGCAAGAACGGGAAGCTCGAACCCATTTCGTGGGACGAAGCTATCGAGACCATTGCCAAACGCGTGATGGCCGCGCCGGAGAAGTTCGCCATCTACGGCTCCGGCCAGTGGACGATTCCCGAAGGCTACGCCGCGAACAAATTGATGAAAGGCGGCCTCTCGAACAACCACATCGACCCGAATGCCCGCCTTTGCATGGCCAGTGCCGTCACGGGTTACCTCTCGACTTACGGCGTGGATGAACCGGCCGGCTGCTACGACGATCTCGACAAATGCGACGTGCTCATCATGTGGGGCAACAACATGGCGGAGATGCACCCGGTGCTCTTCAGCCGTGTGATCGACCGCCGGTCGCGCGGCGAGAAGGTCACGCTCATCGACATCGGCACGCGCCGCACGCGCACGACGGAGTTCTCCGATCATTATCTCGAATTCAAACCGCAGAGCGATCTCGCCATCATGAATGGCATTGCGCATCTGCTGATTAAGAACGGCACTTACGACGCGAAGTTCGTCGAGCGCTTCTGCAACTTCCGCCAGGCGCCGAAGGATCCGACCGCCACGCCGACCGCGCCATTGCTCGGTGATGTGATGACGTTCGACGCCTACAAGACCGCGCTCGAACCCTACACCCCCGAGCACGTCGAAAAGATTTCCGGCGTGCCGGCGGCGAAGATTCGTCTGCTCGGCGAATTGTTCGGGCGAAAGGACATTCGCATCACGAGCGTCTGGTGCATGGGTTTCAATCAGCATTCGCGCGGCACGAATGCGAATCGTCTCTGCCACGGCATTCATCTCCTCAGCGGCCATTTCGGCAAGCCGGGCGACGCGCCCACGTCGCTCACCGGCCAGCCCAGCGCCTGCGGCACCGCGCGCGAAGTCGGCACGATGTGCCATTTCCTGCCGGGCGGACGGCTCGTCGCGAATCCTGAGCATCGCAAGGAATCCGAGAAGTTCTGGAACCTGCCCGAAGGCCGCATCAGTCCGAAGATCGGCCATCACACCGTGCTCATGTTCGAGAAGTTCTGCACGCCCACAGACAAGGGCGGCGACATCGGCGCGCTCTGGGTTCAGGTGACGAACCCCGGCCAGTCGCTGCCGAACCTGCACAAACTTTTCAAGGCGAAGAAGGGGCTCGCGGACAAATTCCTCATCGTCTCGGACGTGTATCAGACCGCGACCACCGATCTGGCGGACCTCGTTCTGCCCTCCGCGATGTGGGTCGAGAAAAACGGCATGTTCGGCAACTCCGAGCGCCGCACTCAGCAGTGGTTCAAGATGGTGAACCCGCCCGGCGAAGCGCGCGATGATTGCTGGCAGACGATTGCCGTGGCGCGAAAACTCTTCGAGCTGGGCCATCCCGGCTTGAAGGACAAGGACGGCAAGTTCCTTTTCACGATCAGGAACGACGCCGGCCAGGAAGTGCCGGCGTGGGATTGGAAGCATTACTACGACGTGAACGTGGACAAGGCGCTCTTCGAGGAATACCGCGCCTTCAGCCGCTACAAGCACAAGGACCTCGCGCCCTACGACGAATACGTAAAGGCGCGCGGCCTGCGCTGGCCCGTTGTGCAGCAGGCGAACGGTTCGTGGCGCGAGACGAAGTTCCGCTTCTCCGAGTTCGACGATCCGTATGTGAAGAAGGGCGCGGAGATACAGTTCTATCACTCGGTCACGAAGGATGACAAAGCGCTCATCTGGTTCGCGCCCTACGAGAAGGCCGCCGAGGAGCCGGATGCCGAGTATCCGTTCTGGCTCTGCACCGGCCGCGTACTCGAACACTGGCACACCGGCACGATGACGATGCGCATTCCCCAACTCCACGGTGCGATGCCGCACGCCTACGTCGAGATGCATCCCGAAGACGCCGCCGAGCGGGGCATCGCGAACGGCGAGACCATTGCCGTGAAAACGCGGCGCGGTGAATTGAAGCTGCCCGTCTGGATCAACGGCCGCGCCCGCGTGCCACGCGGTTCGCTCTTCATCCCGTTCTTCGACCAACGATTACTGGTGAACGACATCACGCTTGGCGAGCCTGATCCCATTTCAAAGGAGCCGGACTATAAGAAGTGCGCCGCGACGGTCGGCAAGGTGAGCACGGCGGATTCGTTCCGCGCCACGACTGTGGAGAAGAGACTGTGAACCCTCCCGATCCCAAGTCATTCCAGAAGGGTGCCTGGGTCTTTGGCGCCATTCTACTGACCGCATCGGTGAGTGGCTTTTTCATGGGCCTGCGTCAGACCAGTTCGCAGATCGGCACGGCACGCCCAGTCTCGCTAGTGACACCGGAGCGGGAGCGCAGCGCCGTGTTGGAAACGAACTCCGTTCCTATCGCCGTTTCCTACGCAGCGCAGGACTGGCTGAGGGATGGGCCAAACGCGCGCTGGCAGAATCGCCTGACGAATCTCGCCCAACCAACGCCGAACCGGGACGCACTGACGAACGTCACCGACGAACAACGCGGCCAGGCTTTGCTGGAACGGAGTTCGCGCCGCGCGTTCGACGGCGCGCCTCCCGTCGTGCCGCATCCGATCCCGCAGGATTCCTCGGCCTCCTGCCTCGCCTGTCACGGCCCGGGACTCGCGGTGAAGGACAGAGTCGCCTCGAAGATGAGCCACGCCCAATACACGAGTTGCACTCAATGCCATGTGCCTGCCGGGGGCCTCGGTCTGCCCATGATAGAGACCGCTCTGCAGGAGCCGATCGCCGGGAATCAATTCTTGGGAGTGACGCTGCCGCTCAAAGGCAGCCGCGCGTCGCCCCAGGCTCCGCCCACGATTCCGCACAGCACTCTCATGCGGAGCGACTGCATGAGCTGTCACGGCCCGCGCGGACTCTTCGGCCTGCGCACACCGCACCCGGATCGCCAGTCCTGCGTGCAATGCCATGTGTCCGACGCGGGCTTGGATCAACACGCCTTCTCCACCGCCGCCGCCGCCAACGCGCGCCAGCCCAGAGCCGTCGGAGCCGAATCAAAATGAGTTCCGGACTTTCCCGACGCGGATTGTTCTCGCTGTTCGGGCGTTCACTGCGCGGGCCGGCCGAAGCGGCCAAGACGGTTGTCCAAACAGCCACCCGCAATCCTGATTCGCTTGCACCAACCACCGAGCATCAAGACCGGGTGGCCGTCATTCAGGGCCGCTTCTGCCTTGCCTACACTTCATTTTGCACCGTCTGCTCTGAGCGCTGTCCCGTTCCGGGCGCGATGCAAGTGGAGCGGGGAATTCCCATGGTCAAGCCCGACATCTGCACGGGCTGCGGCGTCTGTCACGACGTCTGCCCGGCGCCGACCAACGCGGTGCTGGTCATTCCACGCCGGCGCAACCCTCGCTTCCCTTCAACGCCTCCGTCACCCGCCACCACATGAACTCGGAAACACCTATCCCGCCTCCGCCCGCGGATGAAGCGCCGCTGAAACTGCCTGACCTCAACACGACGCTGCTGGACGCGGCGCAAGTCGAGCAACTGCTCCGCGACATCGAACTCTGTGCGCAGATCACCGAGATCATTCCTAAGTTCGCGGCGCGCGGCCATGTCCCCGACACTGCCGCCGTCACAATCACTCAAGCGCGTGAACTCCTTGCCGCCCGCAGCGTGCGCGGCCTTCAACTCCGTTATCACTACGAGGGTGCCGACTGGTGGGACACTCTCATGCTGGTCGGCGACCAATTCCGCCTCGTCCGCATCCGTCACGATTTCAATACCGTCCCCGGAGCAGGTACCGGGTCCGGCCCCAGTGCCCCGGCGGACTGACGGTGTTCAACGGCGAATGGTCGTCTTTACGTCCGCAGCCAGATTCACTGTCGTTTCGTTCATGCCGTGCTTATCGCTCACAATTGGATACAGCGCTTTGTCCCGGCATTAAACTGCGCGAGGTTGAGTGGCGTATTGGCGATGGAGTCTCATCAAAGACGCGCCGCCCGGCTGCACAGCCGGTTTCTCTATACGCGCGCGGAGGAGATAGTTTGAACATCAACCAGTTCGCACCCCAAATCCGGCCAGCCTTCAGGCTCTCTTGAGTCTTGATTCCGGTCAATGCCGGCCACCTCCTGACGACTACCGTGACTTCGCATGAAAACACAATGTCACAGCCATTGATCATCCAGGGCGGTATGGGCGCCGGCGTTTCCAACTGGCGCCTGGCCCGGAGCGTTTCCGAACTCGGCCAGATGGGCGTTGTCTCCGGCACGGCGCTGGATGTGATTCTCGCGCGGCGTTTGCAGCAAGGTGATCCCAGCGGAGACATCCGCCGGGCGCTCAGCCAGTTTCCGATCTCCGGCATGGCGCAACGCACACTGGATCGCTACTTCGTTCCAGGCGGCAAACCAGCGTCGCATCCCTTCAAACCGGTTCCCGTCCCTTCGCAACAACCCGGTCCGGCGCTGGTCGAGTTGACCGTGCTGGCCAACTTCGTGGAAGTGTTCCTCGCCAAAGAAGGCCACCAGGGACTCGTCGGCATCAACTATCTGGAAAAGATTCAGCTCCCCACGTTGCCGTCACTCTTTGGCGCGATGCTCGCGGGCGTGGACTACGTGCTGATGGGTGCGGGAATTCCGATGGCCATTCCCGGCATTCTCGATCAACTGGCGCGGGGCGAGGCCGTTCGTTTGAAAATCGATGTTGAAGACGCTATGCCGGGCGAGGAGTTTTTCTACGCTTTTGATCCAGCGGCTTTCTACGGAACGACTCCACCCGCACTGAAACGCCCGCGCTTCCTTGCCATCATCGCTTCCTACGTGCTCGCGCTAGCTCTCGCGCGCAAAGCCAGCGGGCGGGTGGACGGCTTCATTGTTGAAGGCCCGTCGGCCGGCGGACATAACGCGCCGCCGCGCGGCTCCACTCAATTGAACGAACGCGGTGAACCAATCTATGGTTCGCGCGATGTTCCGGACCTTGAAAAGATCCGCGCCCTGGGATTGCCCTTCTGGCTGGCCGGTTCCTACGCCACACCGGCGCGGTTGGCCGAAGCGTTAAACCTTGGCGCTGCTGGCGTTCAAGTCGGGACTGCTTTTGCCTTCTGCGAAGAGTCGGGTATCGCCGCCGACTTGAAAGCGCAAGTGCTGCACTCCAGCCGCAATGGGAGCATCAACATATTCACCGACCCAGTGGCGTCGCCGACGGGCTTTCCGTTCAAAGTGGTGGGCCTCGGTGGCACCCTCTCCGAGCCGGCGATCTACGAGGCGCGCGAGCGAGTCTGCGATCTCGGATATCTGCGCCGCTCCTATCGCAAAGCCGACGGAACACTCGGATACCGCTGTCCGGGCGAGCCGGAAGACCACTACTTGTCCAAAGGTGGAAAGCTCGCCGAGACGGTAGGTCGCAAGTGTGTCTGCAACGGGCTGCTCTCCACCATCGGCCTCGGCCAGTTTCAGTCGGGCGACTATCACGAACCAGCGTTGCTCACCGCAGGCGACGACGTGACGGGCCTCGCTCGCTTTCTCCCCGCCGACCAGGACGCCTACTCCGCCGCGGACGTGATCCACCATTTGCTGGGAGCATAAACCACAGCGCGTGGCGTCCTCTGTTTCTGAAACTCGCAGCGTTGTGTTTTCAAGGAGGCATCCAAGGCGGCAAAGCTGCAAGCCAGTTCAGTGGAACCATCCCAACCCTCCCAGAAGCGTGTGAGCGGCGTCGTGGAGCAAGTCTCTTTGGCTAAAGCGGCGTGATTGCAGTTGCTGCGAGAGCGACAGCGTATCCAGGCTGTTTGAGGAATCTTCAGCGAATCATTCAGGCGACAAGTTCCCGATTCAGACATTCATGGGATTGAGATGCCTCGCTATTCGCACCGGGCCAGCGCTGCGTCACCATTCGTTCGAGCGCGCGCAGCCAGGCGGGATGTTCATTCAAGCACGGAATCAACGCGAGTTCTTCGCCGCCCGCCTCACAGAATGTTTCGCGTCCTCGCATCCCGATCTCCTCCAGTGTTTCGAGACAATCAGAAACGAATGCCGGACACATCACCAGCAGGCGCTTCACACCGCGGTGCGCGAGACGCGCGATTTCCTTGTCCGTGTAAGGTTGCATCCACGGGTCGCGTCCGAGTCGTGATTGAAAGGCGATGGAATATTTGTTCGGCGGCACGCCGGTTTTGGCCACGAATGCCTTCACGGTTTTGAAACATTGCGCGCGATAACACGTCGCGTGTGCCGGGCTTGGGACTTCGCAGCAGTTCGGCACCTTCAGGCAATGGCACCCGGTCTTGTCCGACTTACGCAAGTGGCGCTCCGGCAGGCCGTGGAAACTGAAGAGCAGATGGTCGAAGTCGTCCTTCAAGTATGGCGTCGCGCTCGCGACCAACGCGTCGATGTAGTCTGGCAAGTCGAAATATGGCGGTTGAACGTGCAGCTGCATCGTCGGCGCGAATTTAATTACAGCGGTTTTAACTCGCTCGACGGCGCTCTCGTAACTCGACATTGCGTAGTGCGGAAACATCGGAATGAGCAACAGTTCGTTGATGCCCTGCGCCGCAAGTTTTTCCACCACGGAATCAATCGACGGGTTCTGGTAACGCATCGCAAGCTCGACCGGAATGCTGAGACGCTTTTGCAGCGCCGCCCGGACTCGGCGGCTCGTGGTGACGAGCGGCGAGCCTTCCGCAGTCCAGATGGAGCGATACGCATGAGCTGAAGCATGAGGACGCTTTGGCAGGATCGCGAAGTGGACGACACCGAATCGGATCGGCCACGGCGCATCAAGCACGCGACCGTCCATCAGGAACTCGCGGAGATAGCGGCGTACATCCGGCACCGACGGTGAATCGGGCGAACCGAGGTTAACGAGCAATACGGCTTTTTGTGTCATGACTTTTTCAAATGAGTTGGGCTGTGCGAATTGAATCGTCGGAATGCTGACCTGTTTGGGGTAGGGCGACGGTGTCCTCACCGCGCTGGGGGAGGCAATCCGCTGTCAAATGATCTCGTGCATCCGAGCGGCGCGCTGAGGACAGCGTCGCCCTACCAGTAACGTGCAGCCGCGAAGTGAGAGTGCGGCCCGCGACGAAAGCAGCGAGGCGTTCGGCAGCGTGGTCGCCGCTCACGATTGAATCACTCAACGAAATCCCATCGCGGAAATGTCCCGCCAAAAATAATCCAGGTGTGTTCGTTTCAAGCTGATTCATCCAAGTCCTGAACCGGCCAAAACCGACTTCGTATTGCGGAATCGCTTTCGGAAAAACCGTGTGATGCACGAACACAGGCTCGCCGCGCACGCCGAGCATCACGCGCAGATCGCTGAGCGCAAGCGCCACGGCTGAAGCCGTGTCGCGCGTCGCCAACTCCGGCGCGCGCATCCCGCCCATGTAGCAGGAAATCGTGACGTGTCCGGCGGGCGCGCGATACGGGAACAACGAAGACGAAAAGATCGCGCCCAGAATGTTGCGGCGCTCGACCTCGGGCACGAGAACGCCAAAGCCATCGAGCGGATGCGCGACATCTTCGCGCCGGAAGCCGAGCACCAGACTCGAGACGGGCGCGTAAGCGATTTCACGCAACGGCGCGAGCGACGTGTCGCCTCCTCCGCGCACAGAGATCTCGGCGAGCTTAAAGGCCGGCGCAGCGAGCAGCACGGCATCGTGTTCGTGTTCACTCTCGAAGCCATCCTGAAGAATCGTGACTCGCCAGCCGCTTTCCGTTTTGCGCAGCGCCTTCACCGTGGAGCGCAGCCAGATGTCGCGGTGCAATTCGTGTTGGAGCGCATTGATCAGCGTTTGCAGTCCGTCGCGGAACGAAAACTTCGGCGCGGATTGCTTCGAGACTTCTTTGCTGTTCCGCCGTTCGCGCGCGCCGAGAAGCTGGCCGAGGATGAGGGAACCGTAGCGTTGCTCGACGGCGCGCAATCTGGGAAAGGCGTGAGTCACAGAAAGCCGGGCCGGATCTCCGGCGTAAATGCCGCCGATCATTGGATTGATCGCGTAGTCGAGGAACTCGCGGCCGATGCGCCGTAAGACGAACTCCGAAACGCTTTCCTCCGCTTCAGGCGCGGCGCGGCGCACGAACGGTTCTGCGAGCAGACGAAGCTTCGCGCGCGTGGAAAACAATCGGCTGCCCAACATGCCGATGGCTGAATCGGGAACCGGCGTCGGCTTTCCGTCGCGAAGCACATAGCGATTCTTCGCTGCGGGGTCCGAGTAAAGGCGCTGCGATTCGATCCGCAGATCACGCACGAGCTCGCTGATGATGGGAGACGTTTCGAGGATCGTGTTCGGCCCGCACTCCGCCATGAAACCATTCCGTAGAATCGTCTGAATGACGCCACCCACACGATCGGATGCTTCGTAAATCGTGACCGGAACACCGGCTCGACGCAGCCGATACGCTGCCGTCAGTCCAGTGATTCCGCCGCCGATGATGGCCACGCTCATATCGTTTTCGAGAAGCGCCGTTCCGTTTCCTTCGGAAGATACGCGTCGAATCGCATGGCGATGTTGCGAATGAAAAAGCGGCCTTTGGGCGTCACTTCGAGGCCGAGCGATGTTGGGCAGATCAATCCATCCATTTCCAAGTCGCCGAGCGAAGCCAGTTCGCGCCCGAAGTATTCGGCAAAGTTGATCCCGTGCTTGCGCGACAGTTCGTTAAAGTTCAGCGAGAGATCGCACATCAGGCGCATGATGGTGTCGCGCCGCAGCTTGTCTTCCTCGGTCAGCAGATAGCCGCGCGCGATGGGCGATTTGCCCGCGTCGAGCGCAGCGTAGTAGTCCGGCAGTTGTTTGTGATTTTGCCAGTAGGCGTTTGGCGTCTGAGAAATCGAGGACATGCCGAACGAGTAAATGTCCGCGTCGCCGCGCGTGCTGTAGCCCTGGAAATTCCGGTGCAGCGTCTTCTCCTGTTGCGCGAGCGCCAGTTCGTCATCGCGCCGCGCGAAATGATCCATGCCGATAGACACGTAGCCGCTGGCCCGGAGCGTCTGGACGGTGCGCTGGAGAATTTGCAACTTCGTTTCGGTGTCCGGCAGCATGTCGGTGAGAATTTTCTGGGACGGCTTAATCCACGGCACGTGCGCATAGCTGAAAATGGCGAGGCGATCCGGCGCCAGTTGCAACACGGCGTTGAGCGTCCGGCTGAACGACTCGACCGTCTGGTGCGGCAAACCGTAGATGAGATCGATGTTGATGGACTCGAAGCCGAGCGTGCGCAGTTGGTTAATTACCAACTTGGTTTGTGCGTAGGGTTGAATGCGGTGAACGGCGAGTTGCACCTTCGGATCGAAGTCCTGCACGCCGATGGACGCGCGATTGAATCCCGCTTCGCGCAACGCCCGCAGATGTTCCAGCGTGACGCGCCGTGGATCAATTTCAACGCCCGCCTCGATGTCGCTCGCGAACGCAAACTGCTCGCGAGTTGCCGCGCCGAGCGCGCGGATTTCATCCGGTGTCATGAACGTAGGCGTGCCGCCGCCCCAATGCAGTTGCGTGACCTTGCGGCGCGGATTCATGACCGCTCCGAGTTGCCGCAGCTCTTTCTTCAAATAGCCGCAATAAGTCGCACTCTGATTTTGCTGCGTGGTGATGACCGTCGTACAACCGCAGTACCAGCAAAGCGTCTGGCAAAATGGAATGTGAAAGTAGAGCGAGAGGTCGCGTTCAGTCTGGTTGTTCGCGAGCATTTCATCGGCGAGCGCGGGCCATTGCACTTCGTCAGTGAATTTCGTCGCCGGCGGATATGACGTGTAGCGGGGACCGGGGACGTTGTACTTGCGCACGAGGTCGAGCTCCAAATCTGTTGCGGTCATTTACTGCGCCTCCGTTTCGCGAAAGTTGCGCACGGTATCGATGACCGCAGCGATATTTTCCAGCGAAGCACCCGGAGGCACTCCGTGGCCAAGATTAAAAATGTAGCCGGGCCGGCCGCGCATGACTTCGAGCAACTGCTGGACTTTCGCAGCCACCTCCTGGGGCGTAAAATCCGTGAGGAACAAGGGATCAAGATTCCCCTGGAGCGCTACGTCCGCCGGAATAATCTGGCGCGCCTCGCTCAACGAAAAATGCTGGTCGATGCCAATCACGTTCGCGCCGAGATTCAGCAAGGTGTTCCAGTCTCGCGCGCCTTTCGAGAAGACGATGACCGGCACCGAGTCGTCTATTTCCGAAATGATTCGGCGCAGCCAATCGCCGGAACCAGCGGCGAAAAGCCCGTGCGGCAACAAACCGCCGTGGCTGTCGAAGAGTTGAATCGCATCCACGCCCGCGGCGATTTGCATTTGCAGAAAGGTGGTGACCACGGTCGTCAATTTCTCCATCAGCCGATCGAAAAGCGGACGATCCTGCACGAGGAGTTGCAAGGCGCGCGTGTGATGTTTCGTGCTGCCGCCTTCGAGCATGAAGTTGGCTAGCGTCCACGGCGAACCGGCAAAACCGAGCAGTGCCGCGCGTCCGCTCAAGGACGGCTTGATGAGACGGAGCGCGTTCGTGACGTATTGCAATCGCTCTTCGATGCTGTCTGTCGTCAGCCGCGCGATGTCCGTCGCGTCGCGCACCGTGAACTCCATCTGAATCCCGCCGCCCTCGCGAAAATGGTAGCCCTGGCCCATTGCTTCCGGCACCACCAGGATGTCGCTGAACAAAATCGCCGCATCGAAACCGAACCGGCGAATTGGTTGCAGTGTCACTTCCGCGGCGAGTTCTGGTGTCCGCACCAATTCCAGGAACGAATACTTTTCCTTCAGCGCGCGATATTCCGGCAGGCAACGCCCGGCCTGGCGCATCATCCAGATCGGCGGATGCTCCGTCGGATGGCAATGGCAGGCATCCAGAAAAAGATCGCGGCTGGTGTATCCGTTTCTTTGAACGCGGGTGCCGAAACGGCGGGTCGTGTTCGGTTTCGCAACCGTATGTTTCGGCGAGATCAGCAGTGACATGCCACCAACTTGCGTGAGATGGGCTTTGCGGACTAACCGTCGGTTGCTCGGTTCATAGCGAATTTTGCTCAAGCGTAAAATTGGCGAGTAAAAGCAAACGCCTCCGTCTTCACGGAGGCGTCGGCGTCCTTGTTGCAGGCAAGTTTAGAACCGCCAAATCAAATCCACGGTGAAGCGGTCCTTGAAAATGTCGTCGCTGGGCGTGAACCCCTGTTCGTAGGCGAAACCCAGATCGACACGCGTGTGCAGTCGCGAACGAAATCCCACGCCCCAGGCGGCTTGCGTCTTGCCTTCAGCGCGACTGCTTCCGAAGTTGATCACATCGAAACCTTCCGATTCCAACGGCAGCGCCTTGCCTTCGCTGATGGTCGTGACCGCATTGATCGTCGCGAACGGAATGAACCATTGGCAGGTATAGTAGTCCACCATCAACGCGTAACGGACGTTCGCCGTTTCTTCGTCCATGTCGATGGGCACGCGCGCGCCGAGGTTCGCCGTGAAATGAAGCTTGTCGAACCCCTTCACCGCGGACACGAACAAGTTGAACTCGCCGTCGCCGTTGCCTTGGAATACTTCGTCGTCGCCGACGGGAATCTCAAACGTCAGGCCCGGCGTAATTTGAACCTGCTGCTCGTCGTTTCGATACACCGCGTATTTGAGACCGGCGGCGATGTCATTCCAGCCATGCTGCGTCTTGGCGCCACGCACCTGCGGATCGATTTCCATGTAGCCGTCTTTGGTTGCGATCAACGCGAGCCGATCATTCACCGCGTACCGCAGTTGCACCGCATACACGCGCACATCGACGTCGGTGCCGAGCAATCCCTTATCGAGCCGGTGGTAGGCTAAGAGCGGGCGAACTTCGCTTTGAATCAGCGGTGACTCGAAGAAGATCGGGTTCACCACGGGCGAGATGGCTTGGCTTTGCCAGTCAGGCGGCGATGCGGCGTGAAGACTGAAGGTCAGAGTTATTGCGGCCAGCAGCGATTGAGATGTTTGTATTTTCATTGATGAGAAGCTTGGAACACACCTCAGCGCGCAGCTTGCTCGCGCTTGTCATTTGCTCAACGTCTCTTGCTGAAAAGAAATGTCGGTAGTGACTCCGTGGGATTTAGTAGGGGAACACCCATTGAAGGAATCCAGGTTCCGGCCGGGGTGACGGTCACGCCCAGGATCAGGCCCACCTTGTCGAGAGCAGATGACGCTTGCGGCCTTTGATCTGTTTGGCCGCGTCGTAGCCGACGGCACCGCCGTGCCCATCCGACTTGACGCTCTGGCTGTCCAGAATGGCACCAGTTCTCGATGCTGCGTTCGGTGCGGGCCACACCAGCGGACTCGAACATGCGCGCGACTTCGCGCACGGTGAGAATGTGGTTTTCCTTTCTTTCCGAAGATTTCGGAACCATGCGGAAACTGAAGTTCCCCCGAAAGTGTGGACAAAGGACGGAGAAGCCGAGAAAGAAAACAGACTATGTCCACGACTGACCAAAAGCCGTTCCAAGATCTACGATCTTGAGTTCAAGAAGCAGGCCGTGCAGTTGCTCCACACCAGCGGCCGGCCGCTAGCCCAGATCGCCCGCGAGCTGGGCGTGGAGACCTGGCAGTTGCGCGACTGGAAGAAGCGCCTGCAGCCGCAACTGGCCAGCAATCCGAGACCCTCGAAGCCATGCGCCTGCGCGTGGCACAGTTGGAGCGCGAGAACCTCCCTTGCGCCAGCAGCGCGACATTCTAAAAAAAACTTTGGGCATCGTCTCGACCACGTGAGCGAGCGCTACCAACGCATTAAAAACATGGTCTCCGATCATCCCCTGAGCGAATTGTGCCGGGCCTTTGGCGTGAGCCGCTCCGACTACTATGCCTGGCGGGAGCGAGCGCCCTCGGCCCGGCAGGAGGCCAACACCCGGCTGCTGGAGGAAATCCAAACGCTCCGCCAGGGCGAGGAAGCCTGCTATGGCAGTCCGCGGATGATCCATTTGTCAAAACGCCGGCAGTTCCAGCGACATCCAAGTGATCGACATCTGTGCGGAACCTTCCGAAGTGATTCGTGCGACGGCAGAATGCAATGCCATTATTTCCAGTTCCCTCCACGGACTGATTCTCGCCGACAGCCTCCATATCCCGAACCGCTGGATGGAATTGAACCACGGCGCTGAAATAGTGACTGGTGGCGGCTTCAAATACCGCGATTACTATTCGGTCTTCGGGCTCGTGCCGGAGCCGCTGCACCTCACGGGATCAACCACCCTCGAAGAAGTGATCAGTTCGATTGACAACTCTCCGCATCCCGGACTCGAACAAATCAAGCCGTGGCTTCGCTAGACCGCGTCGCAAATCAAAGAAAACATTGAGCCACTATCAGCGCGCGAATTGGGAGCGAAACAGGATGCCGCCTCCGATTGGCAACGGCGTGTGCACGAATTGCAAAAAGTTGTCGCCGCAGTCATTCCGTCTGGGGCGTGCGTCATTGTTGCCGACGAAGAACAACTTCGCAGCACATTAACCGGCCTGCGTTCGATCCCATTCTTAGAACGGGATGGCATTTACTGGGGACCGCCTGGCTCGGCCGAAGAAGCTATCATGGAAACGCAACGACACCTTCACGCGGGTGCAACATGGTTCATCATCGCTTGGCCGATGTTCTGGGTCTTGGAAAAGTACCCAGCCTTTGCGGATCATTTGCATGACAACTTTACATCCCGCCACGATCCGAGCATTGCTCGCATCTTTGAATCACCGCCCGCTTGAACGTATGAACTCAGCCGTTGAACGACGAACGGGGCTAGGCAATTTACTCGGGACGAGAAGTGAATTCCCGACATCTCATCCCCCCCCCGGAGTTCGGCATTGAGTCTCCGAAGACTTGGCAACGCCGTGGTATTTAGGAAACCTTTGACATGGGCACGTTTTCCTGGTGAAGGCCGTGCCAGATTACGTTCCCAGAATTTCATAATCAGTGGCCGAATCTTTCCGGGCATTTCGAGTTGAGTGTGGCCTTGAGCGGTTTGGGTGGAGCGCGCTAAAAACCTCCGGGTAATTCGGAAGAGGCATTCTTCGTCCTTATCCGGCTGCGCGGCTTCACTATGTTGTTCTGGGTTTTCCAAGGTGTTCCAAGACTCAATGAGGTTATCACGAGTGCATTTCGGCTGGCGGCTCAGGATGGGTTGATGGCCCTTCAATCGTTAACAGCCTGGTTTCGAGTTGCCCGATGACACGGCTGTTTGCGACGAGCTTGTCCAGCATGTCGTCGGGTTCAACATGGACACTCACGTCGTTGATGCGGTGCTGCGAGGCGAGTAGATGGGTTTTGACCCGATGACCAATGGCGTGGCCATCCCGGACGCTTACGTCGCCATCCACGATCACATGAATTTCCATCGACAGATGGAGACCGCTCTTGCGGATGCGACATTTCTCAATGCCCGCGACGCCCTCCACTCGCGCCGCAATCGCTTTTACGGCATCGACGACCTCGGGCGGAACAGATGCATCCATCACATCATTTAAGGCGGCGCGAAACAGTCGCAGTCCATTCCAGGCGATCACGCCACATGCCGCCAAGGCCGCCCAATCATCCGCGCTCTCAAAGCCCCGACCGCCAAGCAACGCGATGGTGATGCCGACGAACGCTGCCGCCGAGGTCAGCGCGTCGGAGCGGTGATGCCACGCATCGCCTTTCAGCGCGGAACTTTCCAAGCTGTGCCCTATCTTGAAGACACGCCGATACAACGCCTCCTTGATGGCAATCACGCCCACGAGGACGACCAGCGTGAACCACTCCGGCGCATGATGGGGTGTGCGGATTTCGCGGATGCTCTGCACGGCAATCAAGGCAGCCGCCCCCAGCAACATCAGCGACACTGCCAACGCCGCGAGCGATTCCGCCTTGCCGTGTCCGAACGGATGATTGGTATCGGCCGGTTTCGCGGCGATGCGCAGTCCGCTCCAGACAATGAACGAACTGAAAATGTCCGCCGTGGACTCGATGCCATCGGCGATGAGCGCGTAGGAATTTCCAAGGACGCCGGTGACCATCTTGCCGACCGCCAGAAACAGGTTGATGCCCACCGATAGACCCGAGATGCGCAGCCCGGCGGCGACAGTCGTTGTGGTGGGCGTGGACATGGCTACTCCGGTATCGCGTGTTCGCCGCGCGGGCGGCCGAAGCGAATCCATTTCTCGAATTCCACGGCGGCAAAGGACACGCCCGCCACAGCCAGAATCCGCAGCCAGGATTCACCGCTGATGGGCGCGGTGTGAAACAGCTTGTTCATCAGCGGCGTGTAGGTGAAGAGCAGTTGCGCCGCCAGCATCGCCAGCGAACCGCCGGTGACCCAGCGGTTCGTGAACGGTCCGATGGCGACGAGCGAGTGGTTCAACGAACGGCAGTTGAACAGGTAGCCGATCTCGACGAGCACGATGACGTTGATGACGGCGGTGCGCGCTTCCGCGATGGTTTCGCCCGCCCTGTTCATTTCATAGAAGAACAGCCAGAACGCACCCGCCAGCATGATGAGACAGACCAAGCCCGTACGCATCATCAGCGCGTAAGTGAGCAGCGGGCGCTTCGGGTCGCGTGGTGGGCGCAGCATGAGATCCTTTTCCTTTGCCTCGAAGACGAGCATCAGGCCGAGGCAAATCGCCGTCATCATGTTGACCCAGAGCAACTGCACCGGCAACGCGGGCAGAAACGTGCCGAAAACAATCGCCGTGAGCAGAATGCAGGCTTCGCCCGCGTTGGTGGGCAGCGTCCAGACGATGAACTTGGTCAGGTTGTCGAAGACGCCGCGGCCTTCCTCTACCGCGGCCTCGATGCTCGCGAAGTTGTCGTCGGTCAGAATCATGTCCGCCGCGCCCTTGGCCACGTCGGTGCCGCTGATGCCCATCGCCACGCCGATGTCGGATTGCTTGAGCGCGGGTGCGTCGTTCACCCCGTCGCCAGTCATCGCAACAACGTGGCCGCGAGATTGCAGCGCGCGGACCAGGCGGAGTTTTTGCTCGGGCGCGACGCGGGCGAAGACAGCGGTGCGCTCGGCCACTTCGGGAAGTTCTGCATCGGAGATTTTTTCCAGTTCGCGACCGGAAAGCGCGACAAGCTTTCCGTTCTCCTCGCGTCCCTTCAGCCCGATTTGACCGGCAATGGCGCGAGCGGTGATGAGGTGGTCGCCGGTAATCATTTTCACTGCGATGCCGGCCTCCTGGCATTTTCGGACCGACGCGATGGCTTCGGGGCGCGGCGGGTCAATCATCCCCTGCAAACCGAGAAACGTCAGCCCTTCGGCGACGTGGCGGTGTTCGAGCTTGGCGTGATTCGCCTCCACATGGCGGCGGACGAGCGCGAGCACGCGCAAGCCGCCCGCGGCCTGCGCTTCGACGGCGTGATGCACGGCGTCCTTGTTAAGCGGGACGGTCTTGCCGTGTTCATCGAGCGCGTCGGCGCAGCGGTCGAGCAGGCGCTCCACCGCGCCGACTTTGTAAATGACCCGGCCTGCCTGCGCGTCGTGGAGCGTGGCGCGGAACATGTGCTCGGACTCGAAGGGAATCACATCCACGCGCGGCGAGTCGCGATGCGTGTCGGCGTGGAGCAGCCCGCCCTTCTCGCCGACGACGAGCAATGCCGCCTCGGTCGGGTCGCCCTGCACTTTGAGGCGGCCCTCCTCACGCACGAGTTGCGAATCGTTGCAGAGTACGCCCGCGCGCAGACACTCGGCGAGCGCCGGATGTTCGGCGACCTTCACCGCCGCGCCGCCGATTTGGATTTCGCCCTTCGGCTCGTAACCGCCCCCAGTGACCTCAAACGATTTTCCGCCCGCAAAAATTTCGCGCACGGTCATCTGGTTCTCCGTGAGCGTCCCGGTTTTGTCGGAACAGATGACTGTCGTGCTGCCGAGTGTTTCCACAGCGGGCAGTTTGCGGATGATGGCTTTGCGTTTCGCCATGCGCGACACGCCGATGGCGAGCACGATGGTAACGGCGGCAGGCAAACCTTCGGGAATCGCGCCGACCGCCAGCGCGACGGCGGCCATGAACATCTCGACGGCCTTTTGGCCGCGCGCGACGCCGATGGCGAACGTCGCGACCGCCAGCGCCAGAATCACCCACAGCAGCAGCTTGCTCAGGTGCGCGATTTTCTTCGTGAGCGGCGTCGAGAGATCCACCGCTTCCGAGATGAGCGTCGCGATGTGGCCGGTCTCGGTCTGGTCGCCCGTGGCCCACACCACGCCTTCGCCCTGGCCCGCCGTGACGAGCGTGCCGGTGAAGGCGAGGTTCTTCCGGTCGGCGAGCACGGTGTCGAGCGCGAGCGGGTCGGAATGCTTGTGGACGGGGACGGATTCGCCGGTGAGAGCCGACTCGTCCACTTGCAGGCTCTTGACGTGGAAGAGGCGCAGGTCGGCGGGCACACGGTCGCCGGCCTGGAGCAGCACCACGTCGCCGGGGACAAGTTGCTCCGAGTGAACGCGCTGTTTGCTTCCGTCACGGCGCACGGTGGTTTCGGTCGCGACCAGGCGCGACAGCGATTCGATGGCTTTCTCCGCTTTCGCCTCCTGAAGGAAGCCAACGATGGCGTTGATGAACACGACGCCGAAGATGACGCCGGAATCCACCCATTCGCCGAGGAACGCCGTCACGCCAACCGCGGCGAGCAGGATGTAAACGAGCGGCTGATTGAACTGCTGGAGAAACTTCACCCATGCGGGCGTGCCGCGCCGGGCCGTGATGCGGTTCAAGCCGAACTTCGCCTGGCGGTGTTTGACTTCCTCGCCAGCCAGGCCGCTCTTCAAATCCACGTCGAGCAGGCGCAGGACCTCTTCGCTGTGGAGTTGATGGAAGTGGGATGGCGCGGCTGTCTTCATGGTTTGGGCGGGCGCACGACGAGCAGCGGGCGCGGGCTGTGTGTCATCACGGTCTGCGCGACCGAACCGAGCACCGCTTTGGAAAGGCCGCCTCGTCCGTGCGAGCCGAGGCAAATCACGTCCGCGCCGAACCGTTCGGCCTCCTGACCAATGGCCTTGGCCGCGTCGCGATGTTCGATGACTTCGAGTTCGGTAACGATGCCCCTCGCTTCGGCTTCGGCGGGAATGAGTGCGCGCAGTTGCTTAAGCGAGTCGGCGGCCAGTTGTTTGTGCTGCTTTTCGGTCAAACGCTTCGGCTGGTAATGCGGCACCAGCGGTCCGGGCAGTTCCCAAGGCGGGATGATGTGAATGAGTTTGACCATCGCGCCGCGCGGCAGCGTCGCGTAGGCGTAGGGAATGGCGCGGGCCGCCGCCGCGTTGGCCGCTTGCGCGGCGGGCTTCGAGAAATCGGTGCCGCAAATAATTCTCATAGTGTCCTCCGTTCCAGTTCGCGCACCACCAGCACGGGACACGGCGCGTGGCGCACGACACGCTCGGCGGTGCTGCCGAGCCACACATGCTTCAATCCCGTGTAACCATGAGTCGTGAGGACAACCATGTCCGCGCCCACGGTTTTGGACGCGTGGCAAATTTCCTCAAACGGTTTGCCGTCACGGACCACCACCGTCGTCTTCACACCCGTTCCTTTGCTCAGGGTCCCGGCCATGCGTTCCAAATCTACCTCCGCCTGCTTCAGCATGGGCACGGTCGTCTGATTGGCCAGTTCACCACCCAGGAGATAGTCGATGGGGAACTTTTCCACGATGTGCAGCAGGACGAGTTCGGCACCGAAGTGTCCGGCCAGAAGCAAGGCATAGGGCAAGGCATCTTTCGAGATGGTCGAGAAATCAATCGGGACCAGAATCTTCTTCAGTTTGATGGGCGGCTCTTTGCCCGCGCGCTTGGGCGATTCCCGCGCGGGAACGATCAGCACGGGACAAGGCGCGTGGCGCACGACGCGTTCGGCAGTGCTGCCCAGCATGACGCGCGCAACTCCGGCGTGGCCGTGAGTGGAGATGACAATGAAGTCCGTGGCGGCTTCGCGCGCCGCCGTGGTGATTTCGTGGAACGGTTTGCCGGTGCGAACGGAGGAGGTGACAGTCACATCGCCTCCAACCTCGCGCTTCGCCAGCTTCGCCAGTCCTGCGCGGGCCAGAGTAACCAGCTCCGAGTCTTTGCGCGCCTCGAATTGGTCCATCCACGAGCGTGGCTCGATCACATGAAGCAAGGCGACATCCGCGTTCAGCTTTTTGGCCAAGGCTGCGGCATAATGTACCCCGGCCCGGGAATCGTCGGAGAAGTCAGTCGTGACCAAAATCTTTTGGACTTCCAGTGGCGCTGCCGGTGCGGGGATTTTGCGTTGGGCTTTTCCGGGCTTTTTCGAGGTCTTCATTTTCATAAGGATTGTATTTAAGTATGGTTCTCTGCAGCGAGCGACATTGCGTTACCGGGTCAGAAGCGCGGAGATTTCCCACCCGCCGACGATCAGGAAGAGCAGCAGCACCAGGATGAGCACCGCGTTCGTTACGGCGTGGTTATGCCGGATGGCCGACGGCCAGGGAACACGGTTGTTCAGGTAGAGCAGCGTCGCCGCCAGAAATGGAATGAACAAACTTCCGATGACGGTGAACGCAACGATCACGAACAGCGGACGTTCGGTGAACGCGAACGGCACCGAGGCGAGGGCCATGAACACGAGGGCGACACGATAAACCGGGGAGTGCATCTGCACCGTGGTGTCGCGCTCCGCGACGGGCATGCGACGCAGCAGGCTGTAGCAATCGGCCGCGATGCCCGGCACGCTTTGCCAGACTCCGAAGAGCGACGCCACGACGGCCGCCCAAAAGCCCACCGCATAAATCCATTTGCCCGCGGGTCCGATCAGCTCGCCGAGCTGCGCCGCCATTCGCGAAACGGCGTCGTCGCCGGTGACGGTTACGCCGGCCGCATGGAAAGCGCGGCTCGCGATGAGCATGACGGAAATTCCGAATACCGCGGTGAACACATAGGCGAGCCCGAGGTCGCGGCGCACGGCGGGCAATTCGCCGGGGCTGATTTTCCCCTCGTCGCGCAACAGATAATTATAGCTGAGCAGTGTCAGCGAACCGCCGATCCCTCCGATCGCCGAGAGCACATACGCGCCGCCGCCGGTGGGGATCGTCGGCCACGCCAGCCCCTTCAGCACGGCCACAGGCTCGCCAAACGCGAACGCGGCGCAGGTCACGATGCCGACAAACATCACGACGATAAGCGGCTTCATCGCCCGCTCGAAGCCGCGCGTGCGGGCGCCAAAAATAAAAGCGAACGCCACCGCCGCGTGGGCCAACGCGCCCCACGAGTGCGGCACGGCGCCGCCCGTGAGATTCTCGACCGCCAGTCCGCAGCCGGTGATGAGCGCGCCGCTCACTGCCACCGCCCAAAGCACAACGTAGGCGGCAAACGCGAACAGGATCCAACGCGGCAGATGGCGCGCCCAGCCCTCAAGCATCGTCGTGCCGGTCGCGAGCTGCCAGCGCGCCATGCCCTCGCTGAGCACGAATTTGAAAAACGCACCCAGGACAACCGCCCAAAGCAATTGCGGCCCGTAAGTCGCGCCCCCGATTGTCGCGGTCAGCACATCGCTCGCGCCGATCCCGCTCGCGGCCATGATCAACCCCGGGCCGAGCCAGCCCATCGTGTGCGTTGGTGTTTTGGGTTTCACTTCGATGGCCGGGTTTCTCACCGGCGTTGTTTTTCCGTCATGAGTCGCAGCCACGAACTAAACTCGTTCCGCATCGCGGGCCAATTTTCTCGGATGCAGCGACGCGAAAAATTACTGGCGTGACGATGAGGATGTGGATGAGCGAGGAGATCAGGCCACCGTCCACGTGCGCGGCGAGCGGTTGCATGACCTCGACACCTGTGCGCGGGTCCGAGAAAATCAGCGCGCGAGTTCGCGGCTGGGTTCATGGTGCTGAGAAGTAAGCGATGATTTCTTTGTCGTGCGTTCATGGCTCGTTCTTTCTTTGCCGCCGGGCGTTTCGCACCAACTTCACCAGCTCCAAAACCACCAGCGGAATTGCGCCGACCGCGAGCAGCAGGAAGCAATGGGCGAGCGGCAGGGAGGTCGTTTTCAGGAAGCGGGCCAGGGTCTCGTTGTGATGGCTCCACACTTGAAGGCCAAAGGAGAGCGCAACGACGATGGTGAGGTTGATATTCGTGAGCAGGGAAATGCGCCAAACCGGTTTGGTGGCACTGCGAGCGCCGAAGGAGCGCAGGAGTTCGGCAAATACGAGAACCGCGAAGGCCTGGGTGCGGGCCGATTCAGTCGTTCCCGTCTTCAAGGCGTATAGGTAAACGGCGAACGCCACGCCTGCCGTTAGAAAGCCGGTGAGGAACATCGTGCCGAGAAAGCTGCGGTCCGTGATGCGCTCAGACGGGGGACGCGGGTGGCGTTTCATCACGTCGGGGTCAATGGGGTCGGTGGCGAGGCAGAGCGCGGGCAGACCGTCGGTGACGAGGTTAATCCAGAGCAGATGAATCGGCAGGAGCGGCATCGGCAGACCCACGATGACGCAGACGGTCATGAGCAGGAGTTCGCCGGTGTTGCCCGCCAGCAGGTATTGGAGGGTCTTGCGGATGTTGTCGTAGATGCCGCGCCCTTCCTCCACGGCGGCGACGATGGAGGCGAAGTTGTCATCGGTGACAATCATGTCCGCCGCCTGCTTGGTGACTTCGGTTCCTGCTTTTCCCATGGCGATGCCGATGTCAGCACCTTTGATGGCCGGGGCGTCGTTGACACCATCGCCGGTCATCGCGACCACCGCATCGTTGGCTTTCCAGGCGCGAATGATGCGCAGTTTATGCTCGGCGGTGACGCGGGCATAAACGGCGATCTTGGCGACGCGCTTGTGCAGTTCGTCGTCGGACAGCTTGTCCAACTCGACCCCCGCGATAGCCACGTCCTCGGCTGAGGCGATGCCGATTTCTTGCGCAATGGCCGCGGCGGTGTGCGGATGGTCACCGGTAATCATCACCACGCGAATGCCGGCGGCGCGACATTTGGCAACGGCTTCCTTGGCTTCCTGACGCGGCGGATCATACATTCCCGACAGGCCGACAAACACAAGATCGTGCTCCACGGTATCCGCAGTCAGGTCGGCGGGCGAAGCGTTGTCCAGGTCGCGATAGGCCGAGCCGAGCACGCGCAGGGCTTGTTGCGCCATCGCGGCATTCTGCGTCAGGATGTTTTTGCGATCATCGTCCGTCATGGGGCGGACCCCGGTGCTGGTGTAAAGGTTTATGCAGCGCTCCAAGAGCACATCGGGCGCACCGTTGATGAAGGCGCGGAACTTCCCGTCCGGCAATTTGCGAATCACCGTGCTGCGTTTGCGGTCGGAGTCGAAGGGTATTTCGTGATGCTTCGGCAGTTCCTTCTCAATGCGCTCGCGATCACCACCTGCTTTGCGACCGGCGGCAACCAATGCGCCTTCGGTGGGGTCGCCGACCGTTTTCCACTTTCCGTCTTCCTGGACGAGATGGGCGTTGTTGCAGCCGAGGAGGACGGTCGCGAGTTCGAGCAACGGCGCGGTGTGTGGCGCTTCCGCCTTCTTGCCCTCGAAGCGCGCTTCGCCGTCCGGCCCGTAACCTTCGCCGGTGACTTCGTAGCTTTGGCCGGAAACGTAGAGAGAGCGCACGGTCATTTCGCCGACCGTCAATGTGCCGGTTTTGTCCGTGCAGATGACGGTCGTCGAGCCGAGCGTCTCGACAGCGGGCAGTTTGCGCACGAGCGCGCGGCGGCGGGCCATGCGCGACACCCCGAGCGCGAGCGCCACCGTGACCACGGCTGGCAGCCCTTCCGGCACGGCGGCCACGGCGAGGCTGACGGAGGTCATGGCTAATTCAAAAAGCTTTGTCCCCCGCAGCAGCCCCAACCCGAAGAGCAGCGCGACGATGCCTAACGCCGCCCAGACGAGGATACGCCCGAACGAATCGAGCTTCTGCTGCAGCGGGGTCTTTTCCTCCGCGCTCGCCTCCTCAATCAAACCCGCGATGCGGCCTAGTTCCGTGCCCATCGCGGTGGCGACGACGACGGCCTGCGCCGTGCCGGTCGCGACGCTTGTCCCCATGAATACGATGTTGTCGCGGTCACCGAGGGGAATGTCGTCCTTGTCCAACGTCACTGCTTTTTTCTCCACCGCCTCCGACTCCCCGGTGAGCGCGGACTCGATGCACTTGAGCGAAGCCGCTTCCAGAAGCCGGGCATCAGCCGCGACAAGGTCGCCGGCTTCCAGCGCGAGAATGTCGCCGGTGACGATTGCCGTGGCGGGAATCACCGTGATTTGCCCGTCGCGCCGCACCTTGGCCTGGGGGGCGGTCATCTTCTTGAGCGCGGCGATGGACTTCTCCGCGCTGAACTCCTGATAGAAACCAATGACAGCGTTGAGAACGACGATGGCGAGGATGGCGATGGCGTCCACCACTTCACCCAGCACGCCGGAGATGACACCCGCCGCGATGAGAATCCAGATGATGAGGCTCTTGAACTGGCCGAGAAAAATCTGAAGCGGGCTGATGCGCTTGCCTTCCTTCAATTCGTTCGGGCCGTTGGCCGCGAGGCGTTGCGCGGCTTCCGACGCGGAAAGGCCGTTCGAGGTCGAGCCGAACTGGGACAGCACTTCCTCGGCAGAAAGGCTGTGCCAGATTTTGCTCTGTGGTTGCGCGACGCCTGTGGGCGCGGCGGCGGCGGGCTTCGACGCAGTGGGAGTGGGCGCGGGTGTGGCGGGGGAAGGTTTCGGCCCAGCGGCTGCGGGGGCTGGAGGCGGTGCGACCGTGTCCGCTTTCGGCCCAGTGGTTTCGGGCGTTGAAGCGGAGGCGGTCCCTGATTTCGGCGATGACGCCTCAGTTTGATTGTGCGCAGGCTTGGGTTCGCTCATGTGCTTGGGCAGGGATTCGCCCGCTGACTTATAGCCGCTTCGGCGCACGGCCGACTTGATATCAGCGACCTGGAGTCGGGTTTCGTCGTAGCGCACGGTGGCGCTTTTCGCAGCGTAATTGACGGTAACGCTTTCGACACCCGGCACCTCGCCAATCCGCTTTTCCACTTCATCCACGCTCCATACCGACAGCATCTCATGCACTTCAGTAACGCTCGTTTTCATGCTGTTTTCTCAACCGTTTGTGGCAGGTGGGATTGCTTTCATCCATCGCCAGCAGGCCCTTTTTGGCGGCGACCATCGCCCTTGCGGTGTCTCTAAGAGGTTGCGTGTTCATTTGGAGTTCCTCCACTTCCAATTCCGAATCTCCGGCATATCCTCGCCGTGCTTCGCGATGTATTGCTTGTGCTCGATCAACTTGTCGCGGATGGCTTGCTTGACGTAAGCCGCGCGCGGGCCGAGTCGGGGCACGCGATCAATCACGTCAGCCACGAGGTGAAAGCGGTCCAGGTCATTCATCACCACCATGTCGAATGGCGTCGAGGTCGTGCCTTCTTCCTTGAAGCCGCGCACATGAAGATTCTTGTGATTGGTGCGCCGATACGTAAGCCGGTGGATGAGCATCGGATAGCCGTGATGGGCGAAGATGATGGGTTTGTCTTTGGTGAAGAGCGTATCGAAATCTTTATCGCTCAGGCCGTGCGGGTGTTCGCTCTGCGGCTGGAGTTTCATCAAATCCACCACGTTGATCACGCGGACTTTCAGTTTGGGAAAATGCTTCCGGAGCAATTTCACTGCGGCCAGGGTTTCGAGGGTGGGCACGTCGCCACAACACGCCATTACCACGTCCGGCTTGCCGCCTTGATCGTTGCTGGCCCACGGCCAGATGCCGATGCCGGCGGTGCAATGTTTGATGGCGGCATCCATGTCGAGCCATTGCGGCGTGGGTTGTTTGCCGGCCACGATGACGTTGACGTAGTTCCGGCTGCGCAGGCAGTGGTCGGTCACGGAAAGCAAGGTGTTCGCATCGGGAGGGAGATAGACGCGCACGATCTCAGCCTTCTTGTTGGCCACGACATCAATGAAGCCCGGGTCCTGATGACTGAAGCCGTTGTGATCCTGCCGCCACACATGCGATGACAACAGGTAGTTCAGCGAAGCAATGGGCCGACGCCACGGAATTTTGCCGGCCACGTCCAGCCACTTGGCGTGCTGGTTGAACATCGAGTCAATGATGTGGATGAACGCTTCGTAGCAGGAGAAGAAGCCGTGACGGCCGGTGAGCAGATAACCTTCGAGCCAGCCTTCACACTGATGCTCGCTCAATATCTCCATGACCCGGCCATCGGGCGCAACGTGATCGTCGCCGGGGAGAATTTCCGCCGTCGAGCAACGATCCGTCACCTCGAACACCGCACCCCAGCGGTTTGAGTTCGTCTCGTCCGGGCTGAAGACGCGGAAATTGGCGGGGTTGAGTTTGATCACGTCGCGGATGAACTCGCCCTGGACGCGTGTAGCTTCGCCGTTCACGCCGCCGGGCTTCGGCACTTTCACCGCGTAATCACGGAAATCCGGCAGGCGCAAGTCGCGCAACAAGAGGCCGCCGTTGGCGTGCGGATTGGCGCTCATGCGGCGCTCGCCTTTCGGGGCAAGTTCGGCGAGTTCGGGACGGAGCTTCCCGGCTTTGTCGAACAACTCCTGCGGGCGATAACTCTTGAGCCACTTTTCCAAAATCTTCACATGCCCCGGATGACTCATGTCGCCCATCGGCACTTGGTGCGAGCGGAACGTGCCCTCGGTCGGTTTGCCATCCACCACCTTCGGGCCGGTCCAGCCTTTCGGTGAGCGCAGAATGATCATGGGCCAGCGCGGACGCTCCTTGAAACCGTTGGCGCGGGCGTCGCGTTGGATGCGTTGGATGTCAGCGACGACGGCGTCGAGCGTCGCCGCCATGAGTTGGTGCATCTTCATTGAATCGTCGCCCTCGACAATATACGGCGTGTAACCGTAGCCGACGAAGAGCGCTTCTAATTCGCTGCGGGGAATACGCGCCAGCACAGTCGGCCCGGCAATCTTGTAGCCGTTCAAATGCAGGATGGGCAGCACCGCGCCGTCATGAATCGGGTTGAGAAACTTGTTCGAGTGCCAGCTCGTGGCGAGTGGGCCGGTCTCCGCTTCGCCATCGCCCACGACACAAGCGACGAATAAATCAGGATTGTCGAACGCCGCGCCGAAAGCGTGCGACAGCGAATAACCCAATTCGCCGCCTTCGTGAATTGAACCCGGCGTCTCCGGCGCGACGTGACTGGGAATGCCTCCGGGAAAGGAGAACTGTTTGAACAGCCGCTGTATGCCAGCTTCATCTTGCGAGATGTTCGGATAAACCTCGCTGTAAGTGCCCTCCAAATACGCATTCGCCACCAACCCCGGCCCACCGTGGCCCGGCCCGGTGATGTAGATGGCGTTCAGGTCGTGTTCCTTGATGACGCGGTTCAGATGGGCGTAGATGAAGTTCAATCCCGGCGTCGTGCCCCAATGGCCAAGCAAGCGCGGTTTGAGGTGCGCCAATTTGAGCGGTTGCTTCAACAGCGGATTGTCGTAGAGATAAATCTGGCCGACCGAGAGGTAGTTCGCTGCGCGCCAATAGGCGTCAATCTTTCTCATCAATTCCGGGCTAAGACTCTTTGTTGTCATTTTCATGTTTCCTCTTTCTCACAGCCAGCCGTTGGCAAATCCCGCCCGTCGCAACCCCGTGACGACGTAGGGGCAGCGCCGCGTCAGTCGCCAGAGCAAGCCCGATCGGTGGTTCTCGCACGCCAATACGACCGGCCCCAGGTTGATCCCGTAATGGTACCGCGAGGTCCAGCCGGGCTTGTCCGGCGACCCGTGCGGGAAAGTCAAATTGAAGCTGCACTTGAAGCAATACTTGCCCGTGATCTCCGGGTACACCTCCTTGAAATACCGAACCGTCGGCAGGACGATCTCCGGCGCAAATGGCAGCGAGGCGACCACTGCCCACGGCGCGACGGTCCCGTCGTCCGGGCCGTACGGCACGCCGCGCGCCACATAATCGAAGAAGCGGCGCTTGACGCGAGCAACCTGTCGCACCGTCCGACCAGGTCCATCGCTCGCGGTCAGCCCCCAGAAGTATTGGCCGTAGCCCGCGAATCCGTGAGGATTATCAATCGCGTACTGCTGCTGGATGTGGGTCGCTCGCCGGCTGTTCTCGAAGTAGTCAATGCCCTTGCCGCGCATGAAGTCATCCTGGATCCCACGGAAGTCGATCCACAGGTGCGAGAATTGATGGATGAAGAGCGAACTGCCAAACAGGAACTCGTGACCATAGATTTCCTTCCACTGGTAGGTCGAGGTGCAGGCCGGATAACTTTCCGTTGGCAGCGGGTACGTCGGCGACCCAAGGCCCAGCGCGTACAGGAGCAGAGCCTCGTCGTAGCCTTCCCAGCGGTATTTCAAGAAGCCGCTTTCGGGCTTCCACCCGTGGGTGATCGTGGCGCCACCGTTTTGCGCCCACTGCCAATCGGCGCGGCGGTAGAGCGCATCAGCCAAAGTGCGAATCTCCCGCTCGTCCTCACCATCCTGATCGAAATAGATTGCGGCGGTGAGCATTCCGGCCAGTAGAAAACCCGTGTCAACGGTTGAAAGCTCACACCTCCCGGCGCGCCGTCCGGTCTTCATGTCAAGAAAGTGGTAGTAGAACCCTTTGTAGCCGGTCGCGTCCGGTGCCGTTCCCTGCGGGCTGTTCCAGAAGAACCTTAACACCGCCAACGTTCGCTCGACCGCTTCGGCGCGCGTCATCCAGGAGCGCTCGACGCCCACCGGATATCCTGCCAGGGCAAACCCAACGGCGGCGATACTCGCGGGGGCGTCCGGTTGCGTCTTGTCGGCCACCAAGCCGTTCGCCGGATTGGTCTCGTGCAGGAAATATCCGAAGGCATCCCGCTGGAGCGCGTCCAGCATTTCTTCGCTGCTGGCTGGTTGCTTCGGGTAATTCGCCAGGTGACGTGTCATGCTCGTCTCTCCCGGACACATGTAAGCGGTTTCATCGTTCAACTGTCTTTTTGGTGCCAAGGCCGAGAACGCGGATGACGGACCTCGCGATCATGAGTTCTTCGTCGGTGCGAATGACCCGCACGGCGACTCGACCGGCGTCCGCCGAAATCAGCGACGCGTTCTCCGTGTTGCGCGCCTCGTTCAATTCAATGCCAAGGAAGGCGAGTCCCTCGCAGATGCGTGTGCGGATGAGCGGCGCTTTTTCGCCGATGCCACCGGCGAAGACCAAGGTGTCGAGTCCGCCGAGTGCAGCGGCGTAAGCGCCAATCCACTTCTTCGCCTGATAGCAAAACAGCGACACTGCTTCCGCCGCCCGGACATCCTGCGTTTCGTGCTCGAGCAAGTCGCGCATGTCAGAGCTTGTTTCGGATAGTCCGAGCAGCCCCGACTCGTGGTTCACCATTTTCTGAAACTGCGTCGCACTCATTTGCTCGGTGCGCGCCATGTAGGAGACCAGTCCCGGATCCAGGTCTCCCGAGCGGCTGCTCATCACCAATCCCGCCGTCGGCGTGAAGCCCATGCTGGTGTCGATGCTTTTGCCGTCGCGCACGGCGGCCACGCTCGCGCCGTTGCCGAGATGGGCGAGGATCACACGCCCCTTCGTTGCCGCCGGATCGCCTAGGCGTGCGAGTTCCTCCATAAGGAACTCGTAAGACAAACCGTGGAAGCCGTAACGGCGAACGCCAGCCGCCTCGTAGCGTCGCGGAATCGGCAGCAGACTGGCGACTCGCGGCATGGTCCGGTGAAACGCGGTGTCAAAGCACGCCACCTGAGGCAATGCAGGATGGCGCTGGCGGAACGCCTCCATCAATTCGATTTCAAGCGGCAGATGCTCCGGGTCATACGGCGTGATGAGGCGCAATTCATCGAGCAGCCCTGGCGTGACTCGCTCCGGTTCGCTATGCGTCATCCCATGCACCACTCGGTGTCCCACGGCTGTGACCGAGGCGAATACCTGCTGCGTTTCGAGCCAATCCAGTAGAAACCCGACCGCCGAAGGGTGATCATCCATGTTAATGGTGCGACGATCCGGTGGTGTTCCGACAGAGTCCTTGAAGGTCAAAGTCATGCCGCTCTGACCGACGCGATCCACCTTCCCAACCAGACGCCGCCGTAACGGATCGAGCTCATCATACAGCGCAAACCGGATGCTCGACGAGCCGCCGTTGATTGCCAGAAGAGAGCTAGCCTCCACTGGGCTTGCTGAACTTTTCAACTGATGATTGATGGGCATGTCAGGATTTAATTTGCCGAGATTCGATTCATTTCTTGTCGTAGCTTTCCATTTACTTGGCTGGCTTTTCGTGGTGTCCGCCGAATTGGAAGCGCATTGCGGAAAGAAGCTTGTCGGCATACTCCGCCTCTCCGCGTGAACTGAAGCGCGAGTAGAGGGCAGTGCTGAGAACCGGCACTGGCACGGCTTCATCAATCGCCGCCTTGATCGTCCATCGCCCCTCGCCGGAATCCGAGACCCGTCCTGCGAACTGCGCGAGAGCCGGGTCTTGGGTCAGAGCGCTGGCCGTCAGGTCGAGCAGCCATGAGGAGACTACACTGCCGCGCCGCCAGAGTTCGGCGATGTCGCGCAGGTCGAAATCGTATTGGTAGTGCTCCGGGTTGCGCAAAGGCGTGGTTTCGGCATCGCTGGCGTGATCCTGTTTGCCGATGTTGGCCCCGCGCAAGATGCCCATCCCTTCGGCGTAGGCCGCCATGAGGCCATACTCGATGCCGTTGTGGACCATTTTGACGAAGTGGCCTGCGCCGTTTGAGCCGCAATGCAGGTAACCTTGCTCGGCGGTGCCTCCGAGCTTGTCGCGGCCCGGTGTGCGTGGAATAGCGCCGACACCCGGTGATAGCGTCGAAAAGATCGGGTCCAGGTATTTCACTGGCTCCGGCTCACCGCCAATCATCAGGCAATATCCGCGCTCCAACCCCCAGACTCCACCGCTTGTCCCACAATCAACATAGTGAATTCCCTTGGGGTCTAGCTCCTTCGCACGGCGGATGTCGTCAATGTAGTAGGAATTGCCGCCGTCTATGACGATGTCACCTTTCTGGAGCTTGCCCGCCAGTTCGTTCACGGTCTTGTCCACCACGGCTGCGGGGACCATCAACCAAAGCACACGCGGTGCTTTCAGTTTCGCCAACAGTTCGTCGAGCGACGACGCGGCAAAGGCCCCTGTCTCCTTGGCAAACGCTTCCCGCGTTTTCGCCGTGGCGGAATGGACGCTGACCGTATGTCCGGCGGCCATCAATCGGCGCGTCATGTTGCCACCCATTCTTCCGAGGCCGATCATTCCAAGTTGCATTTGTGTCATAATATTTGTTCCGATTGGTTGGGTTGATTGGCTTAAACAAACTACATAACCGCCGCCATCAGCGCCATACCGAGATCTTTGAGTAAGGCAACGGTTCGTGCGCGCAGACGTTATCCGCAGCAGCAGCCTCCGGATTTTTTGTCAGGCTTCGCACCGGCGGGAGTGGACAGGAACTTCTCCCGGCAGTGGTCGCTGCAAAAGTAGAACGTCTTTCCATCGCGTTCGGCGTGGAGAGCGGTGGCCTCGTCCACGGTCATTCCGCAGATGGGGTCTTTGGTCACGGACTTTGATTCATTCAAGGTCATGCCTCTTTCTCGGTTAATGGTGTCACTGTCTTTCGATCCCGGTTTTCACTTTGCTCCGTTTTAGTCGAAACCTTTTGTTCCCGTTTTTCAGCAGCCTGGCCTTTCTTCAATCTCAGCAGTCGCGCGTTGATCGCCACGATCACCGTGCTTGCTGCCATCAGCACCGCACCCAGGGCGGGAGTGAGCAGCACGCCCCACGCATAGAGCGCTCCGGCGGCCAGCGGAATGGCGACGACGTTGTAGCCTGTGGCCCAGATGAGGTTCTGGATCATCTTCCGATACGTGGCGCGGGAAAGCTGCACGATGGCCACGACATCCAGCGGATTGCTCCGCACCAGAATCACGTCGGCGGTTTCGACGGCCACATCGGAGCCCGCGCCAATGGCGATGCCCACATCGGCCTGCGCCAGCGCCGGGGCATCGTTCACGCCGTCGCCGGTCATGGCGACCAACTTGCCCCGTGACTGAACCTCTTTGACTTTGGCGGCTTTGTCCTGGGGCAGGACTTCGGCGAAGTATTCATCCAGTCCAACCTGGTCCGAGACCCATTTGGCCGTCGCTTTGTTATCGCCGGTGAGCATCAGGCACTGGATGTTCAGCGCCTTGAGGGTAGCGATGGCTTGCTTCGCCTCGGGTCGGACAATGTCGGCGAGGGCAATCGCTCCTTTCAACTGTCCGTCCACCAGGACAAACACGACGGTCTTGCCTTGGGCTTGCAGTGACTCGACACGCGGGTCGGCGAGCGCGATGTTCTGGTCGCGCAGGTAGCCGGGACTGACCACCTTGATGTCTTTGCCCTCAACCCGGCCTTCCGCACCCTTGCCCGTGATGCTTTTAAAGTTTTCGACGGGCAGCTTCTTTTCCGAGGCGGCGGCGATGGCCTTGGCGATGGGATGTTCGGAATTCGCATCCACGGAAGCCGCGTAGGTGCGCAGCGTTTCTTCGTTGATGTCCTGCGAAAGCACCAAGGTTTCGGTCACACCAAAGCGGCCCTCGGTCAGCGTGCCGGTCTTGTCGAAAATGATGGCCTGAATTTTTCGGGCACCTTCGAAGGCCACCCGATTCCGAATGAGCAATCCGTTTTTTGCGGCCAGCGCCGTGGAGACGGCTACCACCAACGGCACGGCCAGGCCCAGGGCATGAGGGCAGGCGATGACCATCACGGTCACGGCGCGTTCGATGGCGAAGGCGAAGTCCTTGCCCATGAAAGCCAGCCAAACAACGAGGGTGATCACGCCGCCGCCCAGCGCCACAATCGTGAGCCAGAGCGCCGCGGTGTTGGCGAGGTCCTGGGTCTTCGATTTGCTTTCCTGCGCCTGTTTGACGAGATCAATGACCTGCGACAGAAACGAATCCTTGCCGGTGCCCTTGACTTCGATGGTCAACGAACCTTCCCCGTTGATGGCCCCGCCGATGACTTTTGCGCCCGTCTTTTTGGCAGCGGGAGTTGATTCCCCGGTAAGCATCGCCTCATTGACCGAACTCTCGCCGGCGACAATGACCCCGTCGGCGGGAATCTTCTCGCCGGGTTTGATCAGGACTTTGTCATTCACCGCGAGTTCGCCGAGCGGCACGTCCTTCACGCTGCCGTCGGGCATGAGCTTATGCGCGTCGGAGGGCATGAGTTTCGCCAGTTCTTCCAAGGCCCGCGATGCGCCCATCACGGACTTCATTTCAATCCAATGCCCGAGCAACATGATGTCAACCAGGGTGGCCAGCTCCCAGAAGAACATCTTGCCGGTCAGGCCGAATACGACGGCGCTGCTGTAGATATACGCGGTGGCGACCGCGACGGAGATGAGTGTCATCATTCCGGGTCGGCGGGATTTGAGTTCCTCGAAAAAGCCTTTAAGAAACGGCCAGCCGCCATACCAAAAGACTGCGGAAGAAAGACCGAACAACACATAGATGTCGCCGGGAAAACGAATGGCTTCCCGCAGTCCCACCAGCGTTTGGAGCATCGGCGAGAGGACGAGAATCGGCAGGGTGATGGCCAGCGAGATCCAGAACCGTTTCCTAAAATCCGCCGCCATGTGCGCATGATGATCCTTGTGGCCGCCGTTTGCGGGCGCTGTAGGCGCGTCCGGATGAGGTTTCGGGGCAGCAACTGCGGGTGTTGAAGGCGGCGAGTCTGCCGCTGCTTTGTCCTTTTTTCCGTCGCCTGCGGGCGCGGCGGGCGCGGGTGCCTCAGCAGCGGCGGGTTTCGGCGCAGCGGATGTGGGCGCGGGTTTGGCAGCCGGCGCGTCCGGGGAAGGTTTCAGCGTGGCGGCAACGGGTGTTGACGGCGGCGCAGCCGGCTCCGCTTTAGACTGTTGGCCGTCGCCTTTAGGCGCGGCAGGCGCGGGCACGGCGACAGCGGCGTCCGTGGCTGATTTCGATGCAGCGGATGTTACCGTGGGTGTGACGGGGGAAGGTTTCGGCGCAGCGGGGGCCGCAGATGGTGCGTCCGGCGCTGTGTGACCGTCAGGGCCTTTGTCACCGGCGCCCGCCGAAGTGGCGGCAGATGCGGCGACCGGCGCGGCCGTGGACGCTTTGGGTGTTGGTGGGGATTCGCCTGGTGACTCATACCCGCTTTGGCGCACGGCCGACTTGATATCGGCGACCTGGAGGCGGGTTTCGTCGTAGCGCACGGTAGCGCTTTTCGCAGCGTAATTGACGGTAACGCTTTCGACCCCCGGCACCTCGCCAATCCGCTTTTCCACTTCATCCACGCTCCATACCGACAGCATCTCATGCACTTCAATAACGCTCGTTTTCATATTATTCTTGGTTTGGGTTTTGGTTTTCGTTGGATCCGATTTCTCGGTCGGATGTTCGCTGTGTTTCACAAAAATTGGTCGCTTGTTTGGCGGTCATGCGGTTGCTTCTTTTGGCGCGAGGCGTTGCGCGCGCTTCCACTTCCACTCCTCGACGGCGCAGAACAGGCACGGCGCGATGAAGATGGTGACGAAGAGGCTGACCACCATTCCGCCCACGCTCGGGATCGCCATCGGTTGCATTACATCAGAGCCTCGACCCGTCGCCCAGAAGATGGGCATGAGGCCGAAGATGGTCGTTGAAATGGTCATCAGGCAGGGACGGATACGCTTCAAGCCGGCTTGCACGACTGCTTCGCGAACATCTTGCACCGAGTTAAAGGTCGCCTTGTCGAAAATGTCTTCGAGGTAGGTCGAGATGATCACGCCGTCGTCGTCCACGACGCCGAACAGGACAAGGAAGCCGACCCACACGGCGATGGAGAGGTTCACGTCCCACATCGCCAGCATAATGAATCCGCCGGACGCGGAGACGAGAATACCGAAATAGATGATGGGCGCGATCCACCAGCGCTTGAAGCTGACGTAGAGCATGACGAACATGATGACCAGGCAGAGCGGCACGAGGATGCTCATGCGTTTCGTGGCGCGAACCTGGTTCTCGAACTGGCCGCTCCATTCCCAGTAGTAACCGGACGGCAGTTTAAGGCGGCCATCACGCACCGCGCCTTGGAGCATGGCCTCGGCATCTTCAACCACGCTCACTTCGTCGCGGTCACGCGTGTTCATGGTGACGTAGCCGACAAGCAGGCCGCGCTCGCCTTTGATTTCCTGTGGGCCGAGGACGCTCTTGATGGTGAGGACTTGTGCGAGCGGGATTTGCGCGCCGCTGCTGCTCGGCACGAGAATTTTTTCCAACTCGGGAACGTCTTCGCGGAATTCGCGCAGATAGCGGACGCGAATCGGGTAGCGTTCGCGGCCCTCGACGGACTCCATGATGTTCATGCCGCCGATGGCAATTTCGATGACATCCTGCACGTCGCGGATGCTAACGCCGTAGCGGGCGATGCGGTCGCGATCAATCTCGAATTCCAAATACGGCTTGCCGACGATGCGGTCGGCCACGATGTCAGTCGCGCCCGGCACTTGCTTGAGCATTTGCTCGATCTCCAGACCGATGCGCTCGATTTCCTTCAAGTCGCTCCCGTAAATCTTCACGCCCATCATGGCGCGAAAGCCGGTTTGCAACATGACGAGGCGCGTTTGAATCGGTTGGAGGAACGTCGGCAGCACGCCGGGAATCGCGGTCTTCTCCTGAAGCTCGGTGAGGATTTCGTTTTTCGTGATGCTGCGTTCCTCCGCCCAAATCCAGGTGAGCAGCTTCTTCAACCAGCCAGGCCAGTTCGAGAACCAGCGTTTCACGGGCAGTCGCCGCCAGTCCGACGCGGGTTTCAAGATAACGATGCTCTCCATCATGCCGATGGGCGCGGGGTCGAGCGCGGATTCGGCGCGGCCCAGTTTCCCGACCACCGACTCGACTTCGGGCACGCTGGCGATGGCCATGTCCTGCCGGGCGTTGACTTCGATGGCAGGGCCAAGGCCGGCTTGCGGCAGGAGCGACGGCATGTAGAGAAACGAACCTTCGTCGAGCGGCGGCATGAACTCGCGGCCAATGCCTCCCATGATGCGGCTCTCCTTCACGATTTCGATGCCGCGGGCCGCCTCAGCGTCGCGCTCTTTTGGATCGGGCCGCCGCCACGCGATGCGCCGATGCGTTGAGCCGTCGGCGCGCTTCACCTGTTGCGAGCGCACTTGATCGAACTCGACGAGCGGGCGCTTCACGTCGTTGGTCGCATTCAAAGACATCGCCTGCTTCAGTTCGGGCGACGCTTGCTCGCGGGCGAACAGATTGATGGCCCAACCCACGGGCGCGAGCATTTTGCCGATTCCCAGCCAAATGGTCAGTCCGGTGAACAGAATCGTCACGGGCACGATGAGGAAGGTTTTTTTGTGCGCGAGAATCCAGCGCAAGGTTGGCGTATAAACCCGGGCCACGCCGCGTGAGACGCGATTTTCTTCCAGTGGCAGAAACCTCTCCCGCGTCATGCGCACCAGGGCCAGCGTGACAATCACGCCGACCACGATGGACATCGGCCAGCCGCTGTAGTGGCTGCCGGTCAGCACCCACATGAAGATGGCGTGGGCCGCGAAGACCGAGGCCAGGCCGAGCGCGCCGGCGATAATCCACACCGTCCGCTTGGACCATTTAACGGGTCGGAACAGGAAGTAACAAACGAGCGGAACGACCGTGAGCGCGAGAATGACGGCCGCGCCGATGGCAAAGGTTTTGGTGAACGCAAGCGGGCGGAACAGTTTCCCTTCCTGGCCGGCGAGAAAGAAAACCGGGATGAATGAGACCAGCGTATTCGAGACTGCGGTGACAATGGCGCCACCCACTTCGGAAGCGCCGTCGAAGACTTTTTGAAAGTGGCTTTTCTCTTTATCACCGGTGGCGATATGACGGTAAATATTTTCCGTCATGATGATTCCCATGTCGCCCACGTCCGCGATGGCGATGGCCAGCCCGGCCAGCGACATGATGTTGGCATCGACGCCGAACGCATACATGAGGATGAAGCAGAACCCGAGGGAGAGCGGCAAAGTGACGAGCACCGAAACCGTGCTGCGCAAATGCAGCATGAAAATGAGGATGACAATGCTCGCCATCAGCGCCTCCTCCAGCAAAGCCTCTTTCAGCGTGCCAATTGTTTCCTGCACGATGTCGGTGCGGTCGTAGAAGGAAACGATTTTAACTTTCGACACGCGGCCATCGGCCAGCGTCTTCTGCGGCATGCCCAGTTCCAATTGCTTGATCTTTTCCTTCACGCGCTCGACGACCCTCAGCGGGTTCTCGCCGTAGCGCATGAGCACCACGCCGCCAACGGCTTCGACGCCCGCTTTGTCGAGCGCACCCCGGCGGAAGTCCGGGCCGAGCGTGACGGTGGCCACGTGTTTGACCTGGATCGGCGTGCCCTTTTCCTGACGGATGACAACCTTCTCCAAATCCTCGACCGACTTGATAAAGCCGACGCCGCGAATGAAAAACTCAATGCCGTTTTTTTCCAAGACCTTCGCGCCCACATCAATGTTCGAGTTGCGCACGGCCTCGTAAACCTGCATCAGCGTGACCCCGTGGGCGCGGAGTTTGTCGGGATGCACGTCAATTTGATACTGCTTCACGAAGCCGCCAATGCTGGCGACTTCCGAGACGCCATCCACGGAGTTGAGTTGGTAGCGGATATACCAGTCCTGGATGGAACGCAGTTCTGCGAGGTCGAAGCCCTCAGCCTCGACGGTGTACCAAAAGACCTGTCCTAGCGCAGTGGCGTCGGGACCGAGCACCGGCGTGACGCCCGTCGGCAGCCGTTGCTGCGCGACGTTGATGCGTTCCAACACCCGTGACCGCGCCCAATAGTAATCCACGTCATCCTTGAAAATGACGAAGACCATCGCGAAACCGAAACCGGACATGGACCGGATGGACTTCACGCCGGGCGTGCCGGTCAGGCTGGTCGTGAGCGGATACGTGACTTGGTTGTCCACGTCCTGCGGCGAGCGGCCCGGCCAATCGGCGAACACGATGACCTGCTTCTCGCCGATGTCAGGGATGGCATCAACTCGCGTGTTGATCAGCGCGTAATAGCCGACACCCACGATGGCGATTACCGCGAGCACCACGAGGAACGCGTGATTCAGACACCAGCGGATGAGGGCGTTAATCATAGGTCAGGTCTTTCGCCCATTCATAACTTTGCCCGGCGTAACCGCAGGGCGTTGGAAATGACTGACACGGAACTGAGACTCATCGCCGCGCCGGCAATGATGGGACTCAGCAGCACCCCGAAAAACGGATAGAGCAATCCAGCCGCTACTGGAATGCCGAGCGCGTTATAGATGAACGCGAAGAAAAGATTTTGCCGGATGTTCCGCATGGTGGCGCGACTGAGATGAATCGCTTTGGCGATCGCGCGCAGGTCGCCTTGCACGAGCGTGACCCCGGCGCTTTGCATGGCCACGTCGGTGCCCGTGCCCATCGCGATGCCCACGTCGGCTTGCGCCAGGGCCGGGGCGTCGTTGATGCCGTCGCCCGCCATCGCGACCACTTGACCGGCGCGGCGGTATTGCTGGATGTGGTCAATCTTGCCTTGCGGTTCGACTTCCGCTTCCACCGCGTCAAGGCCGAGCGTTTTTGCCACCGCTTCGGCTGTGCGCCGGTTGTCACCTGTCACCATGACCAGGCGCAGGCCGAGCGCGTGGAGTTCGCGGATGGCTTCTGGGGTTGTCGGCTTCACCGGGTCGGCCACCGAGAGCAATCCCGCTGCGCGTCCATCAACGGACACGAACATGACGGTCTGCCCAGCTTGTTGCAGCGGGTTAGCGGTCGCTTCCAACGCTTCCAATGCAGCCACGCCTTCAGCGCGGAGAAAATTTGCCTTGCCCACGAGCACCGCCTTTCCGCCGATGCGTCCAAACACGCCGCCGCCCGTGACGGAACGAAAATCGTTCACGGATTCAAGCGACACGCTCTGCGCCTTCGCGCCCTGCACAATCGCCGCCGCCAACGGATGCTCGCTGCTTTGTTCCAGTGACGCGGCGAGGCGGAGCAATTCGTTCCGGTCGAGACCGCCCGTCGCTTGATAGTCCATGAGCCGCGGCTTCCCTTCCGTGAGCGTGCCCGTTTTGTCCACCACGAGCGTCGTCACCTTCTCGAGTCGTTCGAGGGCCTCGGCGCTTTTCACCAGCACACCTTCCTGCGCGCCGCGCCCGACGCCGACCATGATGGACATGGGCGTCGCCAGACCGAGCGCGCACGGACAGGCAATGATGAGCACGGCGACGGCGTTCACCATCGCATAGGCCAGGCGCGGCTCCGGGCCGAAAAACATCCACAGCGCGAACGTGAGCACCGCGACCCCGACGACCGCGGGGACGAACAGGGCGGCCACCTTGTCCGCCACACCTTGAATGGGTGCGCGGCTGCGTTGCGCTTCGGCGACCATGTTCACGATTCGCGCGAGCAAAGTGTCGCTGCCCACTTTTTCCGCGCGCATGACGAAACCGCCGGTGCCGTTCACCGTGCCGCCCGTTACTTTGTCGCCGACGTTCTTTTCCACCGGCAACGGCTCGCCGGTAATCATGGATTCTTCCACGCTGGAATGGCCTTCGGTGATAACGCCATCCACCGGAACTTTGTCGCCGGGGCGAACGCGGAGAAAATCGCCAGCGTGAACGTGTTCGAGCGGAACTTCTTCGTCGCCGTTCTGGCCGACGCGCCGGGCGATCGGCGGAGCGAGATTCAGCAACGCTTTGATGGCGCTGCCCGTGCGACTGCGGGCGCGGAGTTCAAGCACCTGGCCCAACAGCACAAGCACCACAATCACCGCCGCCGCTTCAAAATAGATGTCCACCGCGCCGTGCGGTCGCATCGCCTGCGGGAAAATACCCGGCGCGAGCATGGCCACGACGCTGTAAACGAAGGCCGTGCCGACGCCGATGGCGATCAACGTGAACATGTTCAAATGCCACGTCACGAGCGAACGCCAGCCGCGCCGAAAGAACGGCCAACCCGCCCACAGCACCACAGGTGTAGAGAGAGCGAATTGAATCCAGCGCGACGCATCGCTCATCACCCAACTCTCGTGACCCAGCGCGGGAATCAGGTGCGCCATCGCGAGCACGAAGACGGGCAACGCGAGTGCGCCGCCGATCCAAAGCCGCCGTGTCATGTCGCGGAGTTCGGCGTTGTCATCCTCTTCTGCGCCGGGGCTGACGGTCTGGAGTTCGAGCGCCATGCCGCACTTGGGGCAATCTCCCGGATGGTCTTGCTGAACCTCCGGGTGCATCGGGCAAGTGTAAATGGGTTTGCCCGCCGCAGGCTCGACCCATGCCGGATTGCGTTCCAAGGCCATGCCGCACTTCGGACAATCGCCCGGTTTGTCTGACTCCACGCCGGGACACATGGGACAGAAATACTTCGCGGCCGGCGAAGGCTTCACCGCGGCGTGCTCCTGATGGGAATGGTCGTGATGCGCGCGGGTTTCCTTGCCGCCGCAACATGAACCGCCGCCGCCGCTGCTGGCAGGCTGAACCTGTGCCAGAAACTTCTTCCGGCAATTTTCGCTGCAAAAGTAAAACGTCTTCCCATCGCGTTCGGCGTTAACAGCCGTCGCTTCGTCCACCGTCATTCCGCAAATTGGATCTTTAGCCATAGGTCAGTTCCTTGATTCGGTGCTTCGTCGCAGTGGCAATTAACCGCTACCCGCAGGCGCACATTGCGCGCCCGCTGTGCAAGTAATTTGTCCAAATGCTTTCATTGGAGAAACCCCGCTATCACAAAAAGAATTGCTGCAATACCTGCTGCGGTAAAATTATAGGGTGCGGCATACCTCACATATTTTGTGTGGTCGGCGTGAGCAATGTTCGATGACATATTCGTCATTCCGGCAACGGGTGAAGTAACATCTCCGAATGTTCCTCCGGTAATTACCGCGGCAACGCAAAGTGGAATGCCGGCACCAACCGACACTGCCAGGGGAATCGCGAAAGGCATAATCAGTGAAGCGGCTCCCCAGCCTGAGCCGATGAAATACGTTACCGCCGCAGATAAAAGAAAAACCGAAACCGGAACACTCCACGCCGGCAGGGAGCTTCCCAACTGCTGCTGAATAAGAGCGTTCAATCCCAGCTCTTGTGAAACCGCAGCCAATGGCCAGGCGATGGCAAGAATCGCCAGAGTGGTCATGATTTCGTTTCCACCGGAAATAACATCGGCGGTCAGTTGTTTTAGATTATACTTTTGAAACGCGTAAAGGATCGCGGAGACAACGATTGAGATAAACAGCGCCACGAGCATGGCCCTGTTCGGTTCCGTGTTGGTTATCGCTGATATAAAGGAGGCGCCGCCCGATTTTTCTCGTCCGAAAAGCCAAAAGAAGAAAAAGCTAAGCAGAATTACAGAAATCATGGGAACAATGAGGTTGATCACCCGTGGCTTTATCACAGGTTTGGGATCTTCCATGTTCATGCTCATTTCTGGTTTGCCGCCCTGCGGTGCTTTAGGTTTGTGGTCGGCTTTCTTGAATTGAACGAAGATGGAAAGGAAGGTGATCAGAATGACCACGATGCTGAAAAATTCAAAGGGGATGGCTTTAAGCCAGATGGTGTAGGCGGAATTGTTTTCCGTGACTCCGGCCACTTTCAATCCCTGGGTGATGATGGCCACATTAAATCCCACGTAGGTCGTGGCAATGGGAATCAGTTCCACCACCGGACTGGCGGTGTTGTTCAGCATGAAGGCCAGCCGCTCGCTGGCGATTTTATGCTTTTCAGCAAGAGATCGGGTAATGGACCCGGCGCCAACAATCCGGAATCCGCAATCAATGAAGGTCACGGGAATCAAGGCCCACAAGGTGAAGAACACTCCCTTTTCACTTTTGATGTGTTTGTCGGCTTTGTCGGAAAACGCTTTGATACCGCCGGAGCGTTTTACAATGCCGATTAATCCACTGAACAAATACAGAAACAGAAGCACCTGAAGGTTGTCCTTGTCCGTCAGGGTTTTCACAATCTGGTCCACGGCAGTTGCAAAACCACCGGTGACTGTGGGATTTAAAAGATAACTGCCGGTTAACAGTCCTATCAAAAGCGAAGGGAGTATTTTTTTCGACCAGATGGCTATCGCGATGGTAATCAGCGGCGGTAACAGTGAAAGCCACGGATTCATTTTATTGATTGTCGCGTTTGGATTTGGCTTTCCGGAATCTCCACAAACGGCGGGATCGGACAATCCAGCGTGTCGGCGATGGCGCGGAGCAATTCGGCTTCGCGTTCCTGGACCACCCCGTCCGCGCCGACGACCTGCACGCAGGCTGCGAGCAGATTCTTTTTGAGCTGCGGCGCAGCCAGCGCGAGGCGGTCGAGCGCGGTATCCAGTTGTTCCAGTCCACATTCTTTGCGCGGCAGGAGTTGCAGCTCGTCGGCCTTCGACTCCAGATAGGGCGCGCCGGCCCGGAATGCTTTTTCGATTTCGCCGGCGTTGCTGCTGCTGCTGACGTTCGCCAGCGCCGAGAGCACGACGCTGCAATCCGGCACGAGCGGTTTGAGCGTGGGGTATTGAATGGAGGGCGGGCGGATTTCACCCGACTGCGACGCGAGGTGGCGGCGGACGATTTTCTGCAGAACGAATTCAAAGAGTTTAATCTGCCCATCGCTCTCCATGAGCCATTGCAACGCCTGGCGGAATTGCTCGAACTCGTCGGGCCGCAGGTGACGCAGCGCGGGCAAGGCGAGGTTCACGAGCGGCAGCCGGGCGCGCGCGGCGATGGGCGCGACTTCCGGCCAGAGGGCGGCGGTTTCGTCGCCCACTCCCGGCGCGGCTCGCCTCGCCAGTTCCGTGAGTTGCTTCGCGCGCAAGGTTTCGTCCGGGCTGAGGCGCATCGCGTAAATGAGCGCGGTGGCATCGAGCGGTTCACGAGCGGCGGACTGGACCTTTTCCGAGAATGAATTCCGCAATTCCTCGGCGTAGCGCAAGTGCAGCGGCGTTGGCTTGCCCAGATTGGGGAGCACGGCTCCCATCAGGACGGCGTTGGTGGCGAATCCGGCGGCGCCAGCCCGCGCACCGGGCATCCCGGGAATCGGCGGAAACGGAGATCGTGATGACGCTGGTTCCGCCGGCCCGCGCGAGGATTCTGCTTCAACGGCTTTGACGCTGGCCTGCTTGAATTTTCCGTCCCAGCCCGGATCAATGGCGCGGATGCGCTCGTCAAGCGGCGGGTGGGTGGCCATCATCCCGAGGAACGGTTTGCCCAGGCCGTTGCCGAAGAACATGTGACTGGCTTCTCCGGCGTGGGCAGATTCGACCTGCGATCCGACCCCGCCGATTTTTTGCAGCGCGCCGGACAGCCCCGCGGGATTGCGGGTGAACTGAACCGAGGAGGCATCGGCGAGAAATTCCCGTTGCCGGCTGAGCGCGGCCTGGATGAGCCGGCCAAAGAAGACGCCAATCGCGCCGATGACGATCAGAGCCAGCCCCAGCAGCATCAGGGGATTCCGGTCCCTGCCGCCACGCGAGTAGATCAAGACGCGCCCAATGACCGCGAGACACACGATGCCGAAGATGACTCCCATGAGGCGCAGATTCAGACGCATGTCGCCATTAAGGATGTGGCTGAACTCGTGGCCGATGACGCCCTGCAGTTCATCCCGGTTGAGCAAAGTCATGCAACCGCGCGTGACACCGATGGCGGCGTCGCCCGGCGCGTGGCCGGCCGCAAAGGCGTTAATGCCCTTTTCGTCGTCGAGCACATAAATTTTCGGGACGGGCACGCCGGCGGCGATGGCCATCTCCTCGATCACATTCCGCAATTTGCGCTCATCGGGATGGGTTGTGTTGGGATTAACAAGCCGTCCGCCCAGCGATTCGGCGACGGCACTGCCGCCCTTGGCCAGGGCGGCCGTTTTGTAGAGGCTGCCAATGATGACGACGCCGAGCGTGCCGAGCGCGACGTAGAGGAAAAGCTTGGGATCCCACAGCACGAGTTCGGGCGGCGGGCGACCCTCTTGTGATTTGGACCCGACGCCGTAGAAAATCAGCAGACTGGCGATGTAAACCGACGCGATGATGCAGGCGACGGCGATCACGAAGTAAACCACCAGCACCTTCGTGTTCTTCCTGGCTTTGTCCTGATGTTCGAAAAAATCCATGCGTCAACTCTCTTTAAGAGAACGAGACCTTCGTCGCTTCCCGTTGCTCCGGCTTCTCGATGGCGAACAATTCGGCGGCGGTGAAGTGGAACGTGCCGGCGATGAGACTGCTGGGAAACACTTCACGCTGCGTGTTGTAGGCCATCACCGAATCGTTATACGATTGCCGGGAGAAGGAGACTTTGTTTTCCGTCGAGGTCAGTTCCTCCATCAGGCTCAGCATGGTCGTGTTCGCCTTGAGGTCGGGATACGCCTCGGAGAGGGCGAAGAGGCGGCCGAGGGAACCGGAGAGCGTGCCTTCGGCGCTGGCGAGCTTTTGCATCGCGGCGGGGTCGCCGGGATTGGCGGCAGCGCCGGTGTTGGCGGACGCGGCGGCATTGCGCGCGGCGACGACGGCTTCGAGCGTGCCGCTTTCGTGTTTGAGGTAACCTTTCGCGGTTTCGACCAGATTGGGAATCAGGTCGTAGCGCCGCTTGAGTTGCACATCAATTTGCGCATAGGCGTTTTTGAAACGGTTGCGCAGCGCAACGAGTTTGTTGTAGAGGCCGACCACGAACAGCACGGCAAGCAATGCCAGCGCGGCCAGCACGATGATGACGATCAGTGATGTGTTCATAAAATGTGATTAAACTTTGCCTGACTGCCAGGCGGTTTCTTAATTCAGTGACTCATTGCGACTTTCCTTACCTCCTTCATTTCGCGTTCCGCTTGCAGCCAATCTTCGAAGTCATGGCCGGGGTCGCCGCCTCGCTCCAGGTAGAGTTGATAAGCGCGGCGCGCGACCGCTTCCGGCTCAGGATTGTTTTCCTTGTGTGAGTGCTCGTTGTTTCCATCTTTGCGATGCTTCATATTTGTCCTTTCTACTTGTGTTGTTCTTTCAGTTTCAGTGCTGTTTGACCGCCGGTTCATCAGCCCAATACCCTTGCCGGCTGTAATGCTGATGCAGTTCGGTTTCGTACTCGCGGCTGAGGGATTCTGGCGTGTATTCCGGCGAACGCTTGATGATGTCGCGCGACAGGTTGACGAAGACCTTCGACTCATCCCAACTGACTCGTTCAATCCATCGCGGTGAAACCAATACGTGTTTTCCGGCCCACCAGTTCTTCGTATCAACGACCAGATACCGAATCGCCCACGTTTCGTCGTCGATGATAAAATCCGCGACGTGGCCGATCTCCCCATCCAGCGCCTGGATGTGATGGCCGCTCACGGCCTGAGTACTGCGCAAATGCGGGTCCCATGCTTTTTCACTTTGGGTGGGTTCCGTCCATTGTTCACGGTCACGCATCGGGTAGGGATACACTCCCCAACTGAAGGGGCCGCCCCAATACATCGGCCAATCGTAATAACTGTAGTACTGCGTCTCGTACTGGCGGGAGACCGGTTGGTCGCTATTCAGCGAGGGGCTTTCCTCAATCTGCTTTTTCGTCAGGTCCACCGGAAGGACTTGCTCCGCCTCATTGACGGGGTCCAGGGCGTAAGGCGAAATGAGAACTTGCCGGCCGCTTAACCAGCCCCCGGTGTCGGCGACCAGGTAGCGCACCGTCCAATGGTGGTCATCGAAGTAGAACTCGTTGGCTTTGCCGAGGTCGCCATCGCGCGCGCGGAGCTTGAAACTTTTGAATTCTTTGGCTTGTCGTAACATAATAATTATCCTTTCTCGCTTTGCAGCATTTCTGGTTATTCACGTTCAATTTTCATCATCACATCCACCGTGCCGGTCTTTGTGGTTAACAGTTCACTTCACCGGCGGGTCGTGAACGCACGATTATTTCTTGGACAGCTTGCTGATCACGACGACCAGCAGGACCACGACGGCTACGCCGATCACGGTCCAAAGCCACATCCCTCCGCCCATCCATCCATTCGTATGGTTCATAAATAGCCTTTCGTTGAGCTGCGACCCGCCCGCCAAAGGAAACTAACCCTCTGGCAAGGCGGGCCGGAATTTGCGCGCGGATCCTATCCGCAACAGCCGCCAGACTTTACCTCGGGCTTCGCCCCGGCGGGAGCGGACAGAAACTTTTGCCGGCAGTGGTCGCTGCAAAAGTAGAACGTCTTTCCATCGCGTTCGGCGTGGAGCGCGGTGGCTTCGTCCACGGTCATTCCGCAGATCGGGTCTTTGGTCGTTGATTTCGATTCTTGCATGTTTGTATTTCTTTCTTGGTTGTTGTTTTTGCACTTGGATTTTTGCTGGAGGTCACGGCTTGTGCTGGTCGTGACCTTGAGGCTTCGCGCCACCTGCGGGTTGAGCCGGGGGCGGAGATGCGCCGCCGTGCTGGTGCCCAACTGCGGCGGCTTGCCCTTCCTTGTAGAACAGGCTCGGCAGACCGCGAATCTGGAATTGGCTGTCGAGGAGAAAATTCCCGCGCGTCACTACCTTATCGCCCTCGTTTAGTCCGCTCAGTACAGGATAAGAATCGTCGGTGCGCGGGCCGACTACGATTTCCACCGCCGCAAACTGGCCTTTGCTTTTCTCGACATACACGAGCTTGCGCACGCCACTGTCGAGCACGGCGGTGATCGGCACGGAAAGAAGTTGATCGTCCACTGGCTTCGCGCTCGCGGGCGTGCCGGGAATCTGGACCAGTGCCATCTTGCAGACGGGACACTCGCCCGCCTGCGGCAACACCACGAGCGGGTGCATCGGACAACTCCATTGGCCTTCGACGCCGGTGGGCGCAGGTTTGCCACTCGCCAGAAGTTCCGCGCGAATCACCGCGCTGACATACATGCCGGGCTTCAGCTTGTGCTCCGTGTTGTTGATGTTGAGCAGCACTTTGACCGTGCGGGTTTCTTCATTGAGCACCGGGCTGATGAACCAGACGCGTCCTTTGAAGCTCTCGCCGGGCAGCGCTTCTGATTTGGTTTCGACCATCTGGCCGTATTGCACCCACGCCAGTTCAGATTCGTAGATGTCGAGATAGACCCAAACCGATTCAAGGTTCGCGAGCCGGTAAAGAATGTCGCCCGGCTTCACCATCGCCTTCTGCACCACCATCTTTTCGGTGACCGTGCCGTGGATGGGAGAGAACAAGGTGATGCGGTCGCTGATCTTCTTGTCGCGCACGAGATCGTCCACCTGCGTTTGCGTGAGACCCCAGAGCAGCAGTTTGCGCTTGGCCGATTCGACGAGGGCGGAACCACGCTGGCTCTCCAAAGCGATGAGCAACTCCTGTTGCGCCACGAGGAGGTCGGGGCTGTAAATTTCCACGAGATGGTCGCCCGGCTTCACTTCGATGCCGGTGTAATCCACGAACAGCCGTTCGACATAGCCCTCGACCCGTGTGGTGATGTTCGCGAGCGCCGTCTCGTTGTATTGCACCTTGCCGACGACGCGTATCTCGCGACTCATTTTGCGGCGCTGGACGGGCGTAGTCTCGACGCTCGCCATTGCGCGGGCGTGGTCGGAAAGCTCCAGCATCGAACCAGAACTCTGATTGGTGGACGACGGTTGGTTAACGGGAATCAATGGCATTGAGCAGATGGGACACTTGCCCGGCTTGGGCAGCCGCACTTGCGGGTGCATCGAACAGGTCCAGATTTGTCCGCTCGCTGCGGCGATGCTGTCGGAGTCTCCGTTTGATAGCCTGTTCACCAGCAGGACGGCACTCCCTCCGACGATGACAACTGCCAGCGCGATGAGAAAATTCCCCTTCGTGAATATGCGTTTCATGGTTTCCGCTCCTTTCCGGGAATGGCCTCTGGTAGCAATATCGGCGCACCGGCGGGCGGCGTGCCGAGAATGAGCAACGATAGTTCGGCCAGCGCGAGTTCGCGCTGCACGCGCGCCTCGACTTCCGACAACTGAAACGCGAGCAACGTCCGCTCGGCATCCAACAGATTGAGGAAATCGACCTTGCCGGAGACGTAGCCCGACTGCGCAACTTCCACCGATTGCCGGGCCTTGGGCAGCAACCGTTCCTGCAAAAGCACGAGAGTGCGGCTCGCCTCGCGGAACAGGAACGACTTTTCCGCGAACTCCACCGCGAGCGTAATTTGCTCTGCCGAAAGCCGCGCCTCCGCCGCACGTTTCCCCGCCTGCGCTCCCGCAATCTGCGCCGCGATTTTGTCGCGCCAAATCGGAAGAGTGATGCCGAACGATGGCCGCACCATCACCGGGTAAGCTTTCACGTCCACCTCAATTCCGGCGCTGAAGTCCGGCACTTTCGCTTTGTGGGCGACCCGGATGGAGGCGTCCGCCATCCGCACCTCGGCTTCCATCGCCTTCAATCTCGGATTCCGCGCCAGCGCCGTGGCGAACAATTTGTCGGAAGTAAGATCGAGCGGTGTGGATTCAAACTTCTGCGGCACTGGCGGCGCACCGTCCTCGTCCTTCAATCCGAGTGCCGCCTTGAACTGCGCGAACAACGGGTTGCGCGAATCTTCCAGGTTGTCGATTTCGGTGGTGAGCCGCTCCTGTTCAATCTGCGCCCGCAACACATCCTGCAACGTGACCTTGCCCACTTCATTCTGCGTGCGCGCGAGCTTTTCGATGTCCGTCACGAGCCGCAGCGTCTCCCGATTCACGCCGACCTTGGCGTTGAGAAAATGAAGTTCGTAGTAAGACTTCTTAAGCGCGAACGCCGTTTGCAGAACGCTCAGTTCGAACCTGAAGTATTTCGCTTCGCTCTCGGCCGTCGCGACGTTGGCGGCGGCTTTCAGTTTACCGGGTCCGGGAAAATCCATCATCAGCCCCGGCATCAGCGACATCACCATGCTTGCGATGTCAGTTCCGAAGCTGAGTTTCGGGTCCGGCAACGACCGCTCCAACGTGATGCGCTCGACCGACGACGCCCAATCGTAGTACGCCGCTTCGACTTGCGGCTGGTTGAGTATCGCGAAAAGCAGGAAGTCGTGGAGCGGCGCATTGGTACCGAGTTTCGGCAGGACGGGCGTCTCGCCGCTCGGACGATAAGTGCGCGCGACCGTTTCCTGGTCTTGGCGCGCCCGCTTCTCTCCCTGTGTCCGCATACCCGTGCAGCCGGCGAGCAACAGGACACCAGCAATCGTCGAGACCATCAGCAACAGCGGAGGCCGCAGGAAATGAAGAATTACTTGCATGGTTTTCACGCCGAGTCCCGAACTGGGCGGGCCGAGGAGGGAACAGGGAACTCATCAACGCGGCCCGTCACAGTCCGTGGAAACGTGAGGGTTACTTCGTCTCCTTCTCCATGCCCTTCGTGCCTTCTCCACCTTTTTTCATCACGCAGCAGGAGGCTTCTTTCGAGCCGCACTTCTGGCAGACGTGCTTCACCACGTCCTTCTTGGCTTTGCCGTGACCTTCGACCGTGATGGTGGTGTTGCAACCAGGACAGGTGTGTTGAGTCTTCACCTTATTCTTGGGTTCCATCGCTTTGAACGTCGGCTCGACGTAGCTGATGGTGACGTTTTTGCACTTGGGGCAGGACATGACCATCATGTCTCCCGGCTGGAGGGCTGACAAATCGTCCAGTGTCCTGATGGGCTTTGACATCAGTTGCCCCGCGCCGCCTTTGGCTGAGCCTTTCTCCTGCGCTGATGAGTTGAAGGGAATGAACGCCGCGACCGCCACCGCGATTACGATCGCCAGCGCGGACCGGATGCTGACTTTGCTGCTGATGCTGTTTTTTGTTTTCATATCTGTTTTTGTTATTTGTTTGTTGAACTGCTTTGTTTTTTTGCTGCTCACCATTTGGCGAGCACTGCTCGCTGTCTTCTTCAATACGCGATGCTCCTTTGAACCACTTCACTGTTCTTGCCGAGTGCTGAACGCTTTTTGCGCCGTCGAGGACAACTTTGGGCGACTTCCGGCATCAGCGACATCACCATGTCCGCGATGTCGCTCTGAAAAGTCAGGCCGGGTCGGGCAATGACCGCTCCACCGTGATGCGCTCGACGGACGATGCCCACTCGTAATACGCCGCTTCGACTTGCGGCTGATTGAGCATGGCGAAAAGCAGGAAGTCATGGAGCAGCGCGTTGGTATCGAGTTTCGGCAGGGTGGGCGTCTCGCCGCTCGGACGATAAATGCGCGCGACCGTTTCTTGGTCTTGGCGCGCCCGCTTCTCTCCCTGTGTCCGCATACCCGTGCAGCCGGCGAGCAACAGGACACCAGCAATCGTCGAGACCATCAGCAACAGCGGAGGCCGCAGGAAATGAAGAATTACTTGCATGGTTTTCACGCCGAGTCCCGAACTGGGCGGGCCGAGGAGGAAACAGGAAGCCCTGGCCGCAGTGCCGTTAGTCTATGGGAGCGATGCGACCAGCTTCCCGCGCACGAGCTTGTGACAGTCCACGCAACTCATGGTTATGCGAACATACGCGAGCGTGGCGGCATCCGAGTCCTTGTTCTTCGCGGCCTTCACCAACGAATCAACATGGCGGCGGAACGTCACGCTCTGTTGATCATAGTTTGGATTTTCAAAGAGCCGCCAATCCGCTTCTTTCGTCATCGCGCTGAGCTTCGTCCCTTTGGCGATGATGAGGTCGTAATCCTCCGTAACGATTCCTTCGAGCACGCGCTGGGATAGTTCCAGCTTGTCGCGCATGAACTCCTTGGCGGCGCGTTCGCGTTTGGATTGCGCAACGGTTGCCGTAAGGCTGCCGACCAAAATGACGGCAACAGCGATGAGAGCGATTCGTGTTTTCATAATATCGGATCGAGTCGCCCCGGTCAGGAACAGCAGCCTTGCTTCTGAGAAGACGGTTGAAAACTGGCGCGGTCGTCCGCTTCGAGCCAATCAAAAGTGCTGGTCGTTTCGGGATTGAGCCCAAGTCTCTTGCACTCCGTCACAAAGAAATCCCGTTCGTCAGGATTCTTCATCATGCTGCTCGCTTCGACGCCATCCGACCACGCTTTGATTTCGTCCGCCGTTTTCGGCGTGCCGTTGGTTTGCAACCAGGTTCCGACATCCTCGTTATTCTTCGCGCTGGCCACGGCAGTTGTGAATTGAGCGCCAGTGATGCCCTTGAAAGAAAACAGCACGTTATCGAGCGGACAGTCGTAATGGTATTCCCCGAGAGTTCCTGCGGCGTTAGCGCGGCATTTGTCAACGGTGCGAGCCGCAATAACAAATCCACCGACGCGTTCCCGCGGGCTGTGCGGTGCTTGTTTGGCCAGGTCCCTGGCTTGAATGTTGGTGTTCATAATCTCGGTTTTTCTTGGTTTGGTGCCGGCGTGTTCATGTGTTTTTGGCGGAAGCGTTGACTGAAGGTTTACGAACGCCATGATTGTAAATGCCGTCGGATTCATCTTCCTGAGTGTCCTTGCTGAAATCATGTTCGGTGTGATTCCTGCCATAACCGAACTGGGATTCGCTCATGGATTCGGCGTTGAACCAATGTACGAGGGCTTTGCCTTCCGGCTTGCCTTCCTGTTCATAAAGCGCGTAAGCCAGACGCGAGATTTCTTCATGCGTATGCATTTTTGCAACGTTTGGCTTGTGAGTGGCAGTTGATTTGTTTGCTTTCATAAATCTTTGACGACTGACACCCAAAAGGAAGACGTGCCGACGAACGTTCATCCCCCCGCGCAAAGCTAGACGGTTTCTTGCTGCTCGCTATGGGGTGTAACCCTACTTCACGCATCAGGCATTCATGCTTGAGAAAGGCGGCTAGTTTTGCGGCAGGCAAACGATGTCTTCTGCATGAAAGATGGCGGTCTGCGCGAAGCGCGCTACATGGGCGGCTTGAGAACGCGGGAAGCCTCCTTGAAAGAGAATTGTCGCGGCTTCGGGGAAACACTGCTTGATGCCGCCGAACAACTGCGCACCGCTGGAGCGAGTGAGCAACCCGCGACGTTGATTCTGGTGGTCACGGATTCCCAGCAACCCGCCAGCTTGTTCAATGTGCTTCCGCCGGATATTTTGTTGGTTAATTCTGCGGCCAGCGAGTTGGTTGAGCGATTAGACTAGCTGACAGAGGCACCGGGAAGTTGAATCGTTGAACCGAGCAGCCTTTTAGTTCAAGCAGCCCGTCAAATGCGCGGCGCCCGCGCAATCGAATCGCGGGGTTACCGCCATTGGGGAATCAACGAGTAATACCTGCGCAAGACTTGTTTGAAGGTTCGCCTGTGGCTGACTGTTACTGCGTGAACACAAACGACGCATTCGCGCACATTCGTTGCTTCCGCCGGTGACTCGCTTGGTCGCCGCCGTACGATTCGTCTCGGAGTCACTTGGCAAAAAGAAGCGCGCCGGGACTTTGAATCCCGGCGCGTTCGCAGGAGCCCTGAAGACTACTTGCAACCTTTGCAGGTGTGCTCCGCTACTTCCGTTTTGGCTTTGCCACCACCTTTGGTCACGAGCTTCGTGCTGCACTTCTCGCAAAGATGGTTAGCGATGATGGCCTTTTCCGGCTCTGTGCCTTTCGGTGGACGCGTTGTCTTGACCACGAAGTCCGTCTTGCACTGCGGACAGGTCATGACGGCGTTTTCACCGGCTACCACGGTTGGTCCTTTGCCTTTCGGCGTTTTAGCGCCGCCATCTGCAGCCACCGCTATTGCTATTCCCGCGGCGAATGCGACCACGGCCATGATACGAACGATTGCTTTCATATTGTGTTCCTTTCTTGATGCGACTGTCATTGGTCGCATCTGGAACATGGATACGGTATCGCAGGAAAGACGGCTCTCCGCCGTTTGCCACTTGCGCAACCTTTTTTGCCGAGGTCAACGCAATGGAAGCGCACTGGAATAGTCATTGAGTGGCGAGCCGTTGAATGACGCCTGGATTCAGGCCGGCTTCTGCGATTCGATCCAACGCACGGCGAACCGAATCAACTCAGGTGCCGTGGCCACGTTGAGCTTCTGTTTGATGTTCACGCGGTGGACTTCAACGGTTTTGGCACTGACGTGCAGCTTCGCGGCGATCTCTTTCGTGCTGAGTCCGGCGCCGACCAGTTGAAAGATTTCGAACTCACGGGCGGTCAATTGCTCAACCGGAGATGAACCTTCCGGGCGTCGGCCAGAGAACGCATCGAGAATTTTCGCTGAGATTTTTGGGCTGACGAAGGTCTGGCCGCTCAACACATGCCGGATCGCTTCCATCAATTTCTTTCCGCCTTCTTGCTTCATCACGTAGCCGCGCCCTCCGGCGCGCATAACGCGCTCGGCATAGAGCGATTCGTCGTGCATACTCCGCCGGCTGTGACGGTGCGAGTCGAAGGTTAAGAGTGCGCCAGTTGGCCGCGATATTCCGTCGGCGATTGCCCGATGACCTTCTTGAACACGCGATTGAAGTGCGTGAGCGACTGAAAGCCGACTTCGTAAGCAATTTCGCTCACACGCAGATTCGGATTGAGCAGCAGGTTCTTCGCGTTCTCGACGCGGAGCCGTGAAACGTAATCCGTGAAGTTGATGCCCGTCACCTTTTTGAACATTTTGCAAAAGTAGAACGTGCTCGTGTTCACCGCCTTCGCGACTTGACCGAGCGAGATGTCTTCCGTCTGGTGCTGTTTGATGAATTCCTTCGCCCGCGTGATGACGGGCGGCTCGGCGTTCTGCTGTTGAACGACAATCTGGTTGCTCACCACCGAAAGGTGCTGCGCGAAAATTTGCAGCAACTTCACCATCGCCTCGTGCTCTTTCGAAGTCAGCACACGTGTGTCGAAGTAAGCCGTCTTCAGTTTCCCAAGGTCCACGTCCACTCCCCATTCGTTTGCGAGCTTCGCCACACGATCGAACTGTGCCGTAGTGGGCTTTTTGCGAAACACCTGACCGGTGTGCAGGAACGCCACGAGATTCCCCCCGAGCCGCACCGGCACCGCGGTATCGCACAGGCCGGCCTGACAGGTCTCGGACGCAGCCTCGTGACGGGCACTCTCCGAAAGCTTTTGCTGCACTTGCAGGCAGGCCGCGCAGGCTCGGCTCTTGGTGGCCAAAATCGCGCAAAAGGGGTTCTCGCTGCGCTGGCGATGATGGGGCAATTGCCATGACTCGACGGGCCGCAACGCGACCGGCAGCCCGGTGGCGTCGCTAAACGCGCGCTCGTAATTCTGATAAAGCGTCGAGTGGCACAGCACCTCGACCAAAGTGTTCTCGTGTTGCATATCGTTGCTTCGTTTTTTGCCAATCCGAATTTGTTTCGGTGAACGCAAGTTAAGAGAAGCATTGGCGCGCCAACAATTGGGCTGCTCCCAATTTTGTGCGTGGGGATCAAACTAGCGGAGCTAAGGAAAAACCTTAGAGGGCGGCCAAAGTGGACGCCTTGGTTGGCGCACTTCCACCCTTTCGTCCCAAGGCTCGCGGCCCATGTGCGATCCGATCAAGTCCGGGAAGGGACAACCACCTGCGGCGAAATGGCCACAGATGGGCACTGATGGTTTCAATTCACCAATTCCTGATGCGAAATTCGCAAAAGAGGATAAGCCCCTGATTTGCGCTGTGCGATGCTTTGTTTGTTCGATGGCCACATCAGCATCAACCCTCGACCGCGAGACCTCCACGCGCACCACAGTGAAATGTTTTCACTGCGGCACGCCGTGCCGGGATGGCGTCTTCAGGGGCAGCGACAAAGCGTTTTGCTGTCACGGTTGCCTCACGGTTTTTGAACTGCTCAGCGAGAATGGACTGGGCAATTTCTACGAACTTGCCGAGACGGCGGGCGTGCGCGTCCAAGCCAGTCGCGCCGATCAGTTCAAGTATCTCGACGAGCCGATGGTGCGCGAGCGGCTCGTGGATTATCAGGACGAACGCATCACGCGCGTCACGTTTCACATTCCCGCGATCCACTGCATCGCGTGCGTGTGGCTTCTGGAGAATTTATTCCGGCTCAAGCACGGCATCGGAGAATCACACGTCAATTTTCCGCGCAAGGAACTGTCCATTGGATTCCACAACGTCGAGGTCAGCCTGAGTGAAGTGGTCGCGCTGATCACGTCGCTTGGTTATGAACCGGAACTGAAACTCTCGGACCTGAGTGCGCCGCGTCGCGCTCCGGCAGCGCGCCGACTCTGGCTGCAACTCGGCCTCGCTGGTTTCGCGTTCGGCAATCTAATGCTGTTCAGCATTGCGGGGTATTTTGGTTTCGACGCGTTCACCGGCCCGACGCTGAAGAAACTCGTGGGCTACCTCAGCTTCGCGCTGGCCACGCCGGTTGTGGTTTACAGCGCTCTCGACTATTGGCGCACCGCTTGGACGACGCTGAAACAGAAGCGTCTCGCCATCGAAGTGCCGATTGCCGCCGGTATCGTCGCGATTTACGCGCAGAGCGCCTTCGAAGTGATGAGCGGCCGCGGCGAGGGCTATTTCGATTCGCTGTGTGGTTTGATTTTCTTTCTGCTCTGCGGGCGGTTGTTTCAACAGAAGACGTTCGACCGGCTCAACTTCGAGCGCGATTACAAATCGTTCTTCCCGTTGTCGGTGACGCGGCGGAGCGACAACGGAGAGGAGCACGTTGCACTCGCGCAACTCCAGGTCGGCGACACGCTCGTCATCCGAAACGGCGAGCTCATTCCTGCCGACGCGCGCCTGCTCTCTGGCTCGGCGTGCATCGACTACAGCTTTGTCACGGGCGAATCCGAACCAGTCCAGAAGAAGAGCGGCGATCATCTCTACGCCGGCGGGCGGCAACTCGGTGGCGTGATCGAAATCGAAATGGTGAAGCCCGTCTCGCAAAGCTACCTCACGTCACTGTGGAATCAGGACGCTTTTCGCAAAGACAAATCCGCCGGCTTCGAAACACTTATCAACGCCTACAGCTATCGCTTCACGCTCATTGTCATCGCCATAGCGGTCGGCGCAGCGGTGTTCTGGGCGTTCCGCGATCCCAGCAAAGCGCTCAAGGCATTTACGTCTGTTCTCATCGTTGCCTGCCCGTGCGCCCTCGCGCTGGCCGCGCCGTTCACGCTCGGCACGGCGATGCGCCTGCTGGGCCGACGCAATGTTTTCGTAAAGAACACGGAAGTCATTGAGGCGCTGGCGAACGTGGACACAATCGTCTTCGATAAGACCGGCACACTGACGGCGCCGGGCACGCAGTCGATGACGTTTGGCGGGCCGGAATTCAGCGACGACGCGCAGGGCTGGCTCTATTCACTGGCGCGGCAGTCAACGCATCCACTTTCGGTACGCGTCGCGGAAGCATTCGCGGCAAGCGCTCGGTTCGCCACACCAGTTCGTTCATTCCTCGAAACGCCTGGGTGCGGCATTGAGGGAATCGTGGCCGGTCGTAAAGTGCTGATGGGTTCCGGCGGCTGGCTGCGCTCGCGCGGCATCCACAGCGAAGCCATCGATCACTCCACTGTTCCGCCGGAGAGCAGCATCGTTCATATGGGCATCGACGGCATCTATCGCGGATGCCTTGTCTTCGCGACTGTTTTGCGGCCAGAGGTCGGGCCACTCATCCGAAGACTTTCAGGCGATTACAAACTCGCGCTCTTGAGCGGCGACAACGAAAAGCACTTGCAAACTTTTGCACCGCTCTTCGGAGAAAACACGCACTTCAATCAATCCCCGCTGAACAAGCTGGAGTTCATCGAACATGTTCAACACTCGGGACAGCGGGTGATGATGGTCGGCGATGGCCTGAATGACGCCGGCGCTCTTGAGCAAAGCAACGTCGGCGTCGCGGTCGTGAAGAGCATCAGCGCTTTTTCACCGGCGAGCGATGTCATCATGAGCGGCAGCGTGGTGCCGCAGTTTGACGCGGTGCTGCGCTTGGCGAAGTCGTCGGTGCGCATCGTGCGCGTGGGCTTTGTGCTCTCGGCTCTCTACAACGTTGTTGGCATCGGCATTGCGGCGAGTGGCCTGCTCGCGCCGATTGTCTGCGCGATTCTGATGCCGATTAGTTCGATCACGATTGTCGCATTTTCCTGCGGCGCGACGATGTGGGCGGCGCGGCGAAGTTTTCGCGACAGAACAAATCTTGGTGCATCTCGAGCAAGGGATGGTGAGCCGATGTTGGCGGCGCAGCCGATTCTCAGTCCGCTGACATGAGTGTGATTTTCCTCCTCATTCCGTTGAGCATCGTCCTTGCGGCGTGCTTTCTGGGGGCGTTCATCTGGGCGGTTCGTTCCGGCCAGTATGAAGATACGTGTACGCCGTCGATGCGGGTATTGATGGAGGAGACGAGTGCCGCAACGCCACGTAGCGCAGATTTTCAATCTGCCGTATCGCCGACTTGCAGTCGGCAGGCGCCGGACAATTCCCACGCGCTCGAAAAAAGAGACGCCACGCAGGTTGCAAACCTGCGATACGGCAGATTGAAAATCTGCGCTACATCGGCTGCTGCGAAGATTTCTTCTCCCAACAACTCCTGACCCATGAACGTTGAAACATTCAAATACGACAACCGCATCGTTCGCGCCTTCGCGATTGCCACCGTTATCTGGGGCCTCGTGGGATTTTGCGCGGGCTTGCTCATCGCGTGCCAGCTTTTCTGGCCCGACCTGAACTTCAATCTGGCCGTCACCTCGTTCGGCCGGCTGCGACCACTGCACACGAATGCCGTCATCTTCGCGTTTGTCGGCAACGGCATGTTCATGGGCATCTACTATTCACTCCAGCGTTTGTGCAAAGCGCGCATGTGGAGCGACAAGTTGAGCTGGCTCAATTTCTGGGGCTGGCAATCGATCATCGTCGGCGCGGCGATCACGCTGCCGCTCGGACTCACCACGAGCAAAGAGTACGCGGAACTCGAATGGCCCATCGACATCGCCATCACCATCGTGTGGCTGGCGTTCACGGTGAATCTGCTCGGCACGATCGTGAAGCGCCGCGAGAAGCACATGTATGTGGCGATTTGGTTCTATATCGCCACGGCGCTCACCGTCGCGGTGTTGCACGTCATCAATTCCATGGAAGTGCCGGTGAGCGCGTTCAAGAGCTACCCGATTTACGCCGGTGTGCAGGACGCGCTGGTGCAATGGTGGTACGGCCACAACGCCGTCGCGTTCTTCCTCACCACGCCGTACCTCGGCATGATGTATTACTTCCTGCCGAAAGCGGCGGGGCGTCCGGTCTTCAGCTATCGGCTTTCGATCATTCACTTCTGGGCGCTCATCTTCATCTACATCTGGGCGGGGCCGCATCATTTGCTCTACACGGCGCTGCCGGATTGGGCGCAATCGCTCGGCATGGTGTTCAGCCTGATGCTGATCGCACCGAGTTGGGGCGGCATGTTGAACGGTCTGCTCACGTTGCGCGGCGCGTGGGACAAGCTCCGCACCGAGCCGATGTTAAAGTTCATGGTCGTGGCGATCACGGCCTATGGCATGGCGACGCTGGAAGGGCCGATGCTGGCGATCAAGAGCGTCAACGCCCTCTCGCATTACACGGACTGGACCATCGCGCACGTTCACACCGGCGCGCTGGGCTGGAATGGCTTCCTCACTTTCAGCGTGCTCTACTGGCTCTTCCCGCGCCTCTACGACACCAAGCTCTGGAGCACGAAGCTCGCGAACTGGCATTTCTGGATCGCGCTCCTGGGAATGATGTTCTACGTGGTGCCAATGTACTGGAGCGGCATCACGCAAGGGCTGATGTGGATGCAGTTCACGAAGGAAGGCTTCATGCAATGGCCCAACTTCCTGGAGACGGTGCTGCAAATCATTCCGATGTATCGGCTGCGCGCCATCGGTGGTTCGCTCTACATCATCGGCGCGTTCCTGATGGCGTACAATCTGTGGCGCACGGCACGCTCCGGAAAATTCGTTCCCGACGTCGAGGCGCAGGCCGCGCCGATGTCTCGCGAGACCGCGCATGCAGGAGCGGTGCCGGGCGCGCTCTGGTTCAAGCATCGCTTCCTCGAAACCAAGCCGATGCTCTTCACCGTGCTCGCGCTGGTGGCCGTGTTGATTGGCGGCGCGGTGGAAATCATCCCGATGTATCTCATCAAGGAGAACGTGCCAACCATCTCGGCGGTGAAACCTTACACGCCGCTCGAAGTCATCGGGCGCGACATCTACATCCGCGAAGGCTGCGTCGGCTGCCACTCGCAAATGATTCGTCCGTTCCGTTCCGAGACCGAGCGTTACGGCGACTACTCGAAGGCGGGCGAATTCGTTTACGATCATCCGTTCCTCTGGGGATCGAAACGCACTGGTCCTGACCTGCACCGCATCGGCGGGAAGTATCCCGATGCCTGGCACTACAATCACATGGACGACCCGCAGGCGACTTCGCCCGGTTCCATCATGCCGCGCTACTCTTGGCTGCTGACTCAGAAGCTCGACACCAATTCCATTCCGCCACGCATCCGGGCGTTGCGAAAAGTCGGCGTGCCGTATCCGCAAGGGCTTGAGCAAACCGCCGTAGCGGACGCTCGCAAGCAGGCGGAACAAATTGTGGCCAACTTGAAACAAGGCATGATCGACGCGCCGCCGGACAAGGAAATCATCGCGCTCATCGCATACATGCAACGGCTCGGCACGGACATCAAAACCGCCGCGCCCGCGCCCACCAACGCCGCGGCCGGGGCGGCGACAACCATCAACACCGCGAGGAACTGATTATGATCCAGAACGTCATTCGCGACATGGGCGGCATTGCCGCATTCGGAGTCATCTCCATCTGTTTGTTCTTCGCCGTGTTCACGGTCGCAGCGATTTACGCCTTCGTGCAGCGCAAGGCATTTTGCGACCGCATGTGCGCGCTGCCGCTCGACGACGGTTCGCGCGAATGTAGCGCTGACTTGCAGTCTGCCGTAGCGCAGGTTTGCAACCTGCCGGGCGAGGACTCTCCTACGCGCTTAAAAACTTTAACACGCACGGACCTTCTGTCGCGCAGCCGACTACAAGTCGGCGATACGGCAGACTGCAAGTCTGCGCTACAGGCGAAAGGGCCTTCCCATGAATAACGACCCTGACAATTCCCCAGAACCGAAAGACCCGTTGCTGCTCGACCACGACGCCGACGGCATTCGCGAATTGGACAATCTTCTGCCGCGCTGGTGGGTCTGGCTGTTTTATCTCACGCACATTTACGCCTTCGCCTACATGGGCTACTACCATGTGCTCAAAGCCGGTGACCTCCAGATCGCCGAATACACGAAGGAAGCGCGGCGCGGGGAACAGATTAAGAACGAAGCGCTCGCTAAGTTCGAATCCAGCATGGGCACGCTCGCGCCCGACGGCGACAAAGCGGTGTTGGCGAGAGGCCAGCAAATTCACCTCCAAATGTGCGCGCCGTGTCATCGCCCCGACGGCGGCGGACTCGTCGGTCCGAATATCACGGACGATTACTGGATTCACGGTTCCAATTACGTGGACACGATCAAAACCATCGTCAACGGCGTGCCTGAGAAAGGCATGCTCATGTGGCGCGGGGTGTTGAAGCCGAACGAGATTCAAGCCGTCGCGAGCTACATCTACACCCTGCGCGGCACGCATCCGCCGAATCCCAAAGTGCGCGAAGACCAGGCCGCGCCAGCCAAGCCGAACGAGTACGAATGATGAATGCCGGTCCGGACAAACCCGTCGCGAATGAAACGCAGTCACCGGTCAAAGATCCCGACTGGCAGGACTTCCGCGAACATATCGCGACGGCGGACCAGCAGGGTAACCGCAAGTGGCTTTACCCGAAGAAGCCGAGCGGGCGCTGGTATGCGCGGCGTACTTACGTGAGCTGGCTGTTGCTCACGATTCTCTTCGCGGGACCGTTCATCCGCATCAACGGCAATCCGTATTTTCTCATCAACATTGTGGAGCGGAAGTTCTCGATCTTCGGCCAGCTCTTCTGGCCTTCGGATTTCGTGATTTTCGTCATCGCATCGTTGCTGTTCATCACCAGCATCATGGTGTTCACAACCGCGTTCGGTCGTCTCTGGTGCGGTTGGACGTGTCCGCAAACGCTGTTGATGGAAATGGTCTTCCGCAAGATCGAGTACGCGATTGAAGGCGACAGTTCCGCCCAACGTGCGCTGGCCGCCGCGCCCTGGACGGGCCGGAAGGTTGCGAAGAGATTCGCGAAGCACTTCATCTTCTTCGCGCTCTCGTGGGTCATCGGAAACACGCTGCTGGCTTACATTATTGGCAGTGAGAAGTTGATTGAGATTATCACGGACGATCCCCGCCTTCATCTCGTCGGGTTGGGCTTCATGACCGCGTTCACGGTTCTGTTCTACACGATCTTCGCGCGGTTTCGCGAACAGGCCTGCACGTTCATCTGCCCCTACGGCCGGTTCATGTCGGCCACCATTGACGAGAACACGATGGTCGTCGCTTACGACTACAAGCGCGGCGAGAAACGCGCCCCGATGAAACGCGGCCAGACCATCGAACTGCGCCAGGCCGAGGGGAACGGCGATTGCGTGAACTGCCACGCCTGCGTCACGGTCTGCCCGACCGGCATCGACATCCGCAACGGCACGCAAATGGAATGCGTGCATTGCACCGCCTGCATCGACGCTTGCGACACGATCATGGACAAGGTCAACCGCCCGCGCGGACTCATCCGCTACGCGTCCCTGAACAGCATTGAGCGCGGTGAGAAGTTTCGCTTCACGCCGCGCATGGCCATGTATCTCGTCGCGCTCACCGCGCTGGCCGGCGTGCTCGCCGTGCTCATGTTTACCCGCACTGACGTTGAAACGATTCTGCTCCGCGCCCCCGGCGCTCTCTATACGCAGATGGCCGATGGGCGGATTGAAAATCTCTACACCGTGAAAGTCGTGAACAAGACCGCGCGCAAAATTCCGATTGAATTCAAATTGGAGAACATCGATGGCCAGGTGAGGCTCATGAGCGGTTCTGGCTTCAGCGTGGCCAAGGACAATCTCGCGCAGACTTCCCTGCTCATCGCGCTCAAGCCGGAGACCGTCACTGGCCCATCGATCAAGCTGAAGCTCGGCGTGTACTCGAACGGCAAGCGTCTCGAAACGGTGAACACCGTTTTCGCGGGGCCGCGCGATAAACCAACTTCAAAATCACCATGACTGACGCCGCAACCCTTCAGCCGAAGCGCAGCCTCTGGCCCTACGCCATCGCCGGCTACTTCGCCCTCGCCATCATCGGCATCGCCATCTTCATCACCTGGGCCGTGCGCCAGAACATGGACCTCGTGCGCCCCGACTACTACGAGCACGAGATTCTGTTCCAGAAACAAATCGACGCGATCAATCGCACGCGTCCGTTCGCCCGCGACCTCACGATGGCTTACGATTTCGGCCAACGCTCCTTGCTCGTGCGTGTGCCCGCCGCGCATGTCGGCGAACAGTTCAATGGGACCGCGCACTTGTACCGCCCTTCCGACGCGAAGCTCGATCAAACGATCGAGTTGAAGCCCGGACGCGACGGCAGACAAACGCTCAACGCCGCCCGCCTCACGCCTGGTCTTTGGAAAGTGCGCCTCGATTGGACATCCGCCGGCCAGTCGTTTGCGTTTGAACAAACCATTATCGTCGGCGGCTGACATGGAACTCATCTGGACCGCCTTTCTCCTCGGCCTCGTCGGCAGCCTGCACTGCGCGGCGATGTGCGGCCCGCTGGTGGTTGCGGTTTCCAGCGCGGACGGATCGCGCTCGCCGTTCGGCACCTCGCGTCTCGTGTACAACTCAGGCCGCATCGCCACGTACTGCGCGATCGGCCTGTTCTTCGGCGCCGTGGGCAAGACATTCGTCCTCGCCGGACTGCAACGCTGGCTTTCACTCGGTGCCGGCGCAGCGATTCTTCTCGGACTGCTGCTCTCGACTCGTTTCGCGCTGAAGACGCCGTTTGCGAAAGGGATCACAAGATTGAAATCACTCTTCGGCGCATTGCTGCAACGCCGCACGCTCGCTTCGCAATTTTTGCTCGGCACGCTGAATGGGTTGCTCCCGTGCGGCCTGGTGTATATCGCTGCGGCGGGCGCAGCAACGACCCTGAGTCCCCTTGGCGGCGCACTGCACATGGCGGCGTTCGGTGCCGGCACGTTGCCCATGATGCTTGGAATCGGAGCGGCCAGCGGCCGGCTGCGGCCTGTCACTCTTCGCTTTCAAAAACTGATTCCGATCTGCGTCATGCTCGTCGCGATGCTGCTCTTGCTCCGTGGCATGGCCCTAGGAATTCCTTACATCAGCCCGGCGTTGAATGAACAGGCACACAATGTCTGCCACTGACGTCTATCCAACGATGACGCAGCACGTATCCAGGAGGCGAATTGCTTTCGGCGATTTGGGCCGCGAACCGTTCCGGATATTTTTCCGGCGGGAGTGCTGGCCGGAATTCTGGGCGTGGCGCTGTGGCCGCTCCATTTCGCGAACGTGCTGGAACTTTATCCCGGCCTCGGCCACGCACGCATCATGACCTACGGTCTTTTCGGCGCGTTCCTCTTCGGCTTTCTCGGCACGGCCACGCCCATTTTCTCAGGCGCGATTCTCGGAAGACCTTGCGTGAGTAAGCGTCTATTCCTTGCGCATCACAACCGCGCTTCGGCCTCGGCCAGTTTCCGCCGCGTCGCTTGCAGGCGTTCGATCATAATTGCCGACATGCGCATCATCATCTCGTAGCCGAAGTCGTGATCGCGTTCGCAATTCTCGCGCAGCCACGTGCCGTAAAAGAAAATCGCCTTCGTCGGCTTGGTCGCGCGTGCATCGAAATGCCAGTAGTAGGGCGGAAACAGCCAGGACCATCCGAGCACATCATTACGACCGATTGTTTGTAGAATCACCGGCCGGCCATCCTTGGGCGCACTCTCAAGCGCGACCTCGCCGTCCAGGATGAGATAAAATCGATTTGCCGGATCGCCTTCACGAAAGATGATTTCGTCGGCGGCGAACTCCTTAAGCATGGCGACCTCGGCCAGCAACGCCAGGTACCGCGGGGCGAGGTCTTTGAAGAGTCGATGCTCGGTGATGGTCGTCGCGAGCGCTTCCTTGGATGCATTCGTTTCCATATTCAGCCTTTCAAAAAACTTCCACGTTCAAACCGGTCCGGCTCCGCACCGTCTGCGCGATGCAGGAAAGTGTACGCAACGGCAAATGTCCGCAATTCGGATTCACCGTCGGTCGCGTCGCAGAATAAACCTGCACGAGCGGGATCTGCGCGCCCGCCGTGCTCAACTCCTTCAGCCGTTGAGCGTATTGCTCGATGTCGTGCTCACTTGGCGTAGAGCCGTTCATGGCGGGAAACAGGCTCTGAATCACCACGGGCCGCTGGCGCGCGACCAACAAGATGTTGGACAGGATTTTCTCAATCGGCACCTCAGACTTGTTCACAAGATTCATTTGCGCCTGCGTCCCGACATCCAGTTTGGCCCAGATCTCATCGTCACGAGTGAGCAAACGAAGACCATCCTGCACTTGCGGCGCGTCGAGATTGGATGCGTTGGTGATGAGAACAATTTTGAAAAACCCCAGCCGCGACGTGGCGCGAACATGCACAACCGTCTCGACTGCTTCACGGAACTGCGGACAAAGCGTCGGCTCACCATCGCCGCTGATGGCGACGTGCCGCAGCCGCAACAACTCCGGCGGCACCCGCGAATACAAAGGCTGTTCCCGCAGCGCACCGCTTCGCACCAACGAGAGGGTCGATTCCAACTCCGTGGCCAGCACGGTGAGAACGAGTGGCTCGAAATTTCCCGGCGCGCGACGATCCACTTCGCAGTAAACGCAATCGAAGTTGCACTGCTGGTCCGGATTGAGATTCACGCCGACAGACAATCCACGCGCCCGCGGCGAGATCGCGACATAAACGAAATGCTTGCCGAGGTAATCCCGCGGATAACGAAATGCCGCGCCGACTCTGCTTTCCCTAAATTTCGGGACAGGTTCCACGATTGCCTTCATAAGCCGTGAGAGTTCGACGGAGTTAACGGCCTCGCACTACGAGCACCGGACAGCCCGCGTGGCGCCCGACTCGTTCGGCCATGCTCAGATCGGCAGTTGACTACTTTGGCTTTCATAACTTGGTTTCCGTTTTCATCACCAGTGTGGCTGCGCCGATGAAATGCCACTACACGCCTGTTGCGAATGAGTGGACCTATTTTGGAACCGTTAAGTTCGCCCGCTGCTGGGAAAGAATGTCCAACGGGGCCCGCGTTAGGCTGCGGAGCCGAGCGGTGTCAGACACGCCACGTAATGCTGCGCATGACCTCTCGCGATGGAGTGCGGGACACACTCCACTGAGGCGGGTAGATCAACGCAAAAAACGGCGCACTCTCGCCAATTCTCGTGGAGCGGCAGACACGCCGATTCGCAATGTTACCAACATGCAAGTCAAAGCTCTATTGCCAGAGCGGTGTGAACAATCACGAGTATTACAGCTCCCGTTCGGGGCGGAGGTCACGCTTGGGAAACTCACCGAAACTGACGAGACGCGCCGTTTCAGCGTTCATCGGGAGCGCGAAGGAATGCGCATCGAGTCGCATCGATTCCACGCAGCCGAATCAGACGCTCATCGTTATTGGGGAATCAACGAGTGATGTCACGCGGAGTGCCACTGGACTTCCTGGTGGAGGACCGCAGGGTTCTCCCGTCATGACAAGCGATAGACCTCAAATGGACGCGATGGCCCGAGCACTGGTTGCTCCGGGCAAGGGCATTCTCGCGGCGGACGAAAGCGGGCCGACGATTGAGAAGCGGTTCAAAAACATCGGCGTCGCGTCCACGGAAGAAACGCGGCGAAATTTTCGCGAAATGCTTTTCACCACGCCGGGGCTGGGAGAGTTCATCAGTGGTGTCATTCTTTTCGACGAAACCCTTCGGCAGAAGGCTGCTGACGGAACACCCATCGTTGAAGTGCTCGCTCGCCAAGGAATCATCCCCGGCATCAAAGTGGATAAAGGCGCGAAAGCGCTCGCTGGGTTTCCGGGCGAAAAGATCACCGAAGGACTCGATGGTCTGCGCGAACGCCTCGCGGAATACGCGAAGCTCGGCGCGCGGTTCACAAAATGGCGCGCGGTCATCACCGTTGGCGCAGACATTCCCACGCGCACTTGCCTCGAAGCCAATGCGCACGCGCTGGCGCGATTCGCCGCGCTGAGCCAGGAAGCTGGGTTGGTTCCGATTGTCGAACCCGAGGTGCTCATGGACGGCGAACATACGATTGAGCGTCACTTCGAGGTGACCGAGAGGACGCTGAAGATTGTCTTTCAGCAACTCTTTGAACAACGCATTCGCCTTGAAGCGATGCTGTTGAAACCAAACATGGTTCTGGCCGGCAACGATCGTCCACAGCAAGCGAGCGTCGCACAGGCCGCTGAGATGACCTTGCGGTGTCTGCTGCACACTGTTCCCGCATCAGTGCCGGGCATCGTCTTTCTCTCTGGCGGGCAGAGCGACGTGCGAGCGACCGAGCACCTCAACGCGCTTAACCGATTGGGCAAAGCTCCCTGGGAACTGAGCTTCTCATTTGGCCGCGCCTTGCAAGCACCGGCGTTGAAAGCCTGGAAAGGTTCGGCGGGCAATGTGAGCACAGCGCAGCACGCACTGCACCACCGCGCGCGCTGTAATTCAAACGCCCGATCTGGAAGCCATGCTGGTGAAGAAGTCGGATCGCAGCATTGAAGACGCACAGGGCTATGAGCCACGAGGAGCCGAGAGTTCACGCACAAGAGATGTAGGGGCGTCAAAAAATGCCCAGCAATGGCCAACGGAAGTGCAGTCGAAGTTTCTCAGGCGGCGTACCAAACCAACATGAAGTCAGATCAATATGCTTCTGGAGGGTTGCAGTCGGCTCGACAAACCCATCGCTTCTGCTGCAAACCGCCAATAGCAACGTGAATAAAGTTTTTGAAAGGAGCGACGTATGAATGCAAGACGACAAACACGGCCAGTGGCAAAATCCTGCGATGTCCTCGGTGAGGTGCCAAAAGTGCAAAGTGTGCCTACGGCGTGGCAGCGCCATTACCACCGGTTAATCGAGCTTCGGAAGGAATTGCTGAGTGACGCGGACGATCTGGAAAAGGCGGCGCAAGACGAGACTCCATCGTTCAGCATGCACATGGCCGACGCCGCGACCGATAGTTTCGATCGCGACCTCGCCCTGAGTCTTCTGTCGTTCGAACAAGATGCTCTTGGTGAAATTGACGCAGCACTCAACCGAATCCACGATGGCAGCTACGGCGTGTGTGAATTCACAGGAGCACCGATCCCTCGGCAACGGCTTGAAGCGATTCCGTGGGCACGCGGCACCGTAGAAGCGCAGGCGCAACTGGAGGATAAGGGCCAGGCACCGCACGCCCACCTGAACGGCCGCGAATCAGTACGTCCCCCAAAAACAAGTGGAGCCTAAATGAGAAAAATTCTTTCCACGTCCGAAATCGTGCAGGACCTGGATCACGAAGTTGAACCGAAGGAACTCTGCGCGGCAGCCGAGGCCGCCTACGACGACCGCAAGTCCAGCCTTGTCATCAAACTGGACGCGTTTGTGCGCCAGGTTCACCACGCCGGGCCGGATGTTTGCTCCCGACCCGATTGGTTGCCGAAGGCCGAAACGCTGCGCGAAGGAGTATCTTCTGAAGAAGCAAGCGAACTCGCGCGCGACATCTTCCACCGCTGGACGAAGAGAGTGCGCGAGTCGGCGGCGGCGATGAAGGTCAGCTAAAGGGGATGTGTGATAACTCTAAGAAGATCGAGGAGCAGTTTGTCGAAATAAGAAACCAAAATCGACGTTTTCTGCAGGAACTGGCTCTCACTCCTGAGCAGCGGGCCGCCATTCAAGAATGCAACGACCAACTCGAAAGAGGTATCCAACGGCTCGCGGCCTATCGTGGCCCCCTATCTCAGTCGGTTTTTTGATCACCTCACGAACGCGCAACAGGCTCTAAGCCGGAACCATGTAGTTGAAAAAGAGCCACCGATTGGGAAGTGATTGGTGGTGTATGAAAACAACGCAATCGTCGGGCGCACGCCCGGTTCACCAAACGGTGGCTCCGGAATTTAAGTTCAAAGCCGGCCACCAATCAATTGCCATCGGCTTCACCGAGCAGCAGCTTTCCTCGCACGCGGGCAGCGCCACTTTCTGGGGTTGGTTGCGTCCGTCCCGCTGGGTCGGGCAACTCACGGCGGCGCTGCCCCATCCGTTGCCCACTTCCAACAACCGGCTCCTGCCCATCGAGAAGGCACTGGCTTTCATGCACGGCCTGCTCTGCGACGCGCGCAAGCTGACCCACGTCGCCTATCTGCGGCGCGATCCGCTCGTGCCTGAAGTCTTAGGCATCACCCGGGTGGCCAGCCAGACGGTGCTCTCGCGTTTCTTTCAAGGGTTCAATTCGGCCGGGGCCAACCTGCGCTGCTTTCGTCCGCTCTGGCACTGGGGCCTGGATCGGCTGCCCAGCCGCCAAGAAGGTTACACGCTGGATCTGGGTTCGACGCGGCTCTTGCACAAGGACGGCCAGCAGGAGGGCGTGGCCGGCGGCTGCACCAAGCAGGGACTCAAGCCGTGTTTGCATCCGCTGCTGGCGGTGATCGCCGAGGTGCGGCTGGTGGCGCAACTGTGGCTGCGTCCGGGCAACACGACGTGCGGCACCAACGTGTGCGCCTTCTTTCTGGATTCGTGGGCGAACCTGCCGCGCCACCTCCGGCTGCGGGGCGTGCGGGCCGACGCGGGCTTTTGCCTGCCCAAACTGCTGGCCTTGTGGGAACAACTGCACGTGCCCTATGTGGTGGTCGCGCAACTGAGCCACCGATTGCCGCTCGCCTCGCGCAGCAAGTCGATGCGCCCGGGATCGGCCGCGTGGCGGGACAAAGTCGGGGTCATCTCCCGCTGTAGCTGCGCCACCAGTTCGCTTGGTGAACCACGTGCCCAGCCCCGGATGGCATGACTCACCATCTCGTCAGTGTGGATTGCCGGGGGCAGGCTGGATGCGAGGCTGGACGAATCAGAAAAGCAGTTGGACGACATCATGCAGACACGCCCCGCCCCGGAGCGCATCACCAAGCTGAAGCAGGCTTTGCAACTCCTGGATCAGTTTGAACTGGCCAAGGCTTTCTTGCTCTCGCCGTGGAACCATCTCGTTGAACTGGCATTTGATTCAGGCTCCCGAATTCGTCTCCATTTACGTCGTCCTCCACGAGTTGATGCGCCTCAAGCAGATGAACCACTCACCAAAATTCTGGCGGGAGGTGGAGGCTGTTTGTCCTTCGTTCAGGGAAGCGGAGCGGCGGTTGAAGGCTCATGGGCGATTGTTGAGGTGAACGGCGCGAACGAGGCAGAGGATGGCGGTGAAGTCAATCCCTTCTAACTTCCTTCTATACTGCTGGAAAAAAGTGCGGTCATTTCGGGGGCTTTGAGTCCCAGTCTTGAGGGGCGAAACATCGAGGAAACACGCTGCTAGGCTTGATGAGTCCAAGTGGGTGGGAAATCGGTCCAAAACTTCAACTCTCGTTGCGAACGAGACGCTCTACCAACTGAGCTAAGACCCCGACCGAAAGCGGGCGCTAATATCCAGAGGCGGAAAGGAAATGCGAGTGAGGAAAACCGACGTGAATCGTAAAACGTGAAACGTGAATCGGGGAGCGCGGTATGAGGCGTTTCACGCTTCACGCCTGCTTCAACATCGGCCAGTTCGCGGCAACCAGTGCTTTGTATCCCCCCACGAGCGACGAGACATTCCTGTAGCCCATGCGCTGCGCGACGTCGCACGTGAGCACGGAACGGTAGCCGCCGCCGCAGTACATGATGATCTCGGCGTCCGGTTCGGGGAACAGTTTCTCGATGTCGCGTTCAAAAACTCCCTTGCCCAGGTGAACGGCTTCTTGCGCGTGACCGTTTTGCCATTCCACATCTTCGCGTACGTCCATGAGAGCGGCATTGGGATTGGCGGCGAGCCGCTCGGGCGCGATTTGGAAGTACCTGGACGACGGCACCGAGCAGGGTGCCGCGTGGCGCGCGTTGAACTTCGATGATAGTGCGTGGCCGAGCGGCCCGGCGGAACTGGGCTATGGCGACGGACCTTCTCCTGAGTTCCGTCCCGAAGCGACCGTGGTGGATTTCGGCCCCGACGCGACGAACAAATACATCACGACTTATTTCCGCCGCGCGTTCGTCCTCGCCGACCCGCTCATGTTCACGAACATCACTCTCCATCTGCTGCGCGATGATGGCGCCGTCATTTACGTCAACGGCACCGAAGTGCGCCGCGATTTAATGCCGGCGGGCGCGATCAATTCCTCGACCCTCGCGAGCGGCAGCGTGGGCGGGGCGGACGAGGCCGCGTTCTTTGCGAGCACTGTGCCAGCGAGCGTGCTGGTGTCCGGCACCAACGTCATCGCCGTCGAAATTCATCAATCGAGTCCCGGCAGTTCCGACATCAGCTTCGATTGCGCCTTGCTCGGGCAGATGGGCGCGAACTTCCCGCGCGTGTTCATCGAGCGCGACGGGACGAATCACCTCGTGCGCTGGAGTTCAGCGGCGACCGGCTTCTCGCTCTTTCAAGCCCCGAGCATCGCGGCGCCCGTGATGTGGACGAAACTCGCGGCCCCGGTGGCGGATGATGGCATCTGGCGGACGGTGGCCATTCCAAATACCACAACGGCTTTTTATCGGCGGCAGCCGGAGTGAGCAGCCTGTGTTGGCTTTGTCCGGCGTTCGTGATTAACCCAAGTTCGTCAGTTTTCGGAGCAAAGTCGGGAGTTATCAGGGAAAGGCGGCGGTTAGAGGCCGTTTTTCTCCACTACATTTTGCACCAGTTTCGGCGCGGACGGCAGGTCCAGGCCGAGGCGATGGAGGAGTTCGGCCACGGGGCGGTCGGGGCGCGCGACCACGCGCAGGCGCAACTCGCGCGCGGCGTCGCCGCCGGGTTCGCGCACGGGCAGGACTACGTCCAGGCTGCGCACGGTGGCCACTTCTTTGAGGAGCTGGCGGGCGCAGTCGCCAAGGCCTTTGCCGCGCATCCACATCTCCAGGGTGCGCCAGAGCGCCAGGCTCAGGAAACAGACGAGGATGTGGGCTTCGACCCGCTCGGTTTTTTGATGGAAGACGGGGCGCAGGCTGAGGTCGCTTTTGCTGATGCGGAAGGCGTCTTCGGCTTGGGTGAGTTGGATATACCAGCGTCGGACGAGCATCGTTTGGTCAGCTCGTGCGCGAAATACTTGGCGTGGTAGTCGGTGAGAGTCACTTGGCGATCAGGTTCTTCATGAATTGTGCGTTCCAAGATGTTGCGTGGCTTGCTGGGCACTTGCATTAAAAAAGCGTTGCGGCGATGTCGGGCTTGGTGCGCGAGAGGCCTCCTTTGTCGACACGCAGCAACTTCGTCCTTTGTCCTGCCAACAAATCCAAAAGGGAGTTCTCTGGATGCAGCCCGACAATTCGTGGAGAAGCAACGGGATTGGATTGAACGATAGATCAACCGATGGTGGCAAGACCAGTCCGCAACACAACCTGGCACATTGGCACAGAGATTTTGCTTCGCGGTGAAGTGGAGGCTGTGTGTCCTTCGTTCAGGGAAGCGGAGCGGGAGTTGAAGGCTTATGGCGATTGTTGAGGTGAGGGGTGGTCAGTCCAAAACGAGCAGCGGCAGAGACCAAATCAGACGCACGGGACCTTTCCTGGCTGTGCTACTTTTTGTGCTACTTGGCCCACCCGAACCTCACCCTCAATAGCGACACATCGCAACTCGGAAAAAGTCATGTTTAGTCAATAATCGAAATGGTTTTGTGCATTTCTGAAGCAATGGAGAGAAACCACGAGGAATCGCTGTTTTCACAATTTTAAGTCCCGTGCGTCTGCCATTTCGCCACACCGGCCTGCGCCGAGATGAAACACCAGACTTCCGCCGCGCACACATCAAATTTTCATCGCGTGAGAATTATTACCAAGTGCCATCGAGCCGCCGCGCGGTGGTGGGGCAGCCGTCCCGGCTGCCACCGGTCCACTGGCCGTCTCGGCTGGTGGTTCTTCAGCCGGGACGGCCACCCCACTGGCTGAACCACTTCTCGCTTCGTAAAGTTGCGCCGCTGTGTTTTCCTTCGCGCCATGAATGCCCATTCACGCCGGAACTTTTTTCAACTCGCTGCCGCGTCCACGCTCGCCGCCGTCGCCGCGCCCGCCAGTGCCGCGTGGTTTTCCTCCAAACCCGCCATCGCGAAACCGCGCGTCAAGCTCGGCATTGCCAGCTACTCCTACTGGCACTTCCGCGATCCGAAGGTCACGATTCACCAGGTCATCGAGAAGGCCGGCGCGCTCGGCGTGAGCGGCGTGGACATTCTGCACCGGCAGATGGACATCCCCGAAAAAGAAATGCTCACCGCCGCGCACCGCGCGCACTTGCGCGACCTGAAGCGTCATGCGCTGCGCCACGGCACGGGCCTGATTGGTCTCTCCATTCACCAGGACTTCGTCGATCCGTCGCGCGCCGAGTTGCAGGCCCAGATTGATCACACGCACAAGTGCATCGAGATCGCCTACGAACTGGGCGTGCCGTGCGTGCGGATCAATTCCGGGCGCTGGAACACGATCAAAAGTTTTGATGATTTGATGAAGGCGCGCGGCATCGAGCCGGTCCTGCCCGGCCACACCGAGGACGACGGTTTCAAGTGGTGCATCGAGTCGTTGGAGAAATGCGTGAGCAAGGCCGAGCAATGCGGCGTGACGCTGGCGGTGGAGAACCACTGGGGCATCAGCCGCACGCCGGAAGGTTTGCTGCGCATCGTGAACGCGATCAATTCGCCGTGGGTTGGCGCGCTCATGGACACCGGCAACTTCCTCGAAGATCCGTACGACAAACTGGCGATGATCGCGCCAAAGACCATCTACGTGCAGGCGAAGACCTACTACGGCGGCGGCGAATGGTACACGCTCGATCTCGATTACAAGCGCATCGCGAAGATTCTGGCCGACGCGAATTTCACCGGCTACGTGGCGGTGGAGTTTGAAGGCAAGGCTCCGGCGGATGAAGCGGTGCCGAAGAGCATCGCGATGCTGCGCAAGGCTTTCGACGTGGCGTGAAGTGCCCCCGGCGTCCCGCCGGGTGGAACCCTGATGACGACGAGTGCTGCCCGACCATGGGTGGTGCGTCCTGACGGAGGAATGCTGCGGCCCGGCGGGACGCCGGGGGCACGCTACTCCCCCGGCCTCATGCTCATCGCGAGGCGGCGGCGGTTTTCCTCGCGGTTGCGCGCGTCGTAAAAATCCACGGGGTTGAAATCATCCGTCAGCACGCGGCCGTTCGCCAAGTTCAACGCCAGCCCGCGGTAGGTGCGCCCCGGCTCGATGACGCCCGCGTAAGCCATCTGCGCCATGTTCACCACGGAGGGATGCACGTTTTCCGTGTCGGGCGTGTGAACCATCTCCAGCGGCACGCGCTGCGACGCCACGTAAAAAGTGTTCCCGCCCGTCGCCGTATGAATCCGCACGCTCGGAAAAACATTCGTCAGCGTCTTGAACAGCGAGGTGGTGAAAAAATCTTCGCCCGGATCAAAGTCGCCAAAGCTGTTGATCACCAGCACGCCCTCCGGCTTGAGCACGCGCCGCATCGCGGTGAACGCCTCGCGCGTCATCAGGTGCGAGGGCGAGGAATCGCCGAGGAAAGCATCCAGTGCCACCGCGTCGTATTTCTTCTGGCCGTCGTTGAGGAACTGCCGCCCGTCGCCGATCGTGATGTTCAGCAGCTTCGGATCGAGGTCGAACCACTGCTGCGCGACCGGCACCACGGCCTCGTTGATCTCCACCACATCCACGCGCGCGCCGTCGCGCGCGAATTGCATCGGCGCGATGCCCACGCCCATGCCGATGCACAGCACGTCCTGAATGTTCGTCACGTACACGCGCGGCAGCCCGTGCAGCATGTAGGTGAAGAGCGACGTGCTTTGCTTCGCCGCCGGATCGTAAGTGTTTTGGAGCAGGTAGTCGTTCAGATAAAAGCGCCCGTTGCTTCCCTCGAACACTTGAAGCATTCCAAAGTTCGAATTGCGAAAGAATTTCGACCGGCCGTAGTAGAAATGTTCCTCGCCATTGTGTCGTAGTTGATCCCGCCGCACCCCGCCGTAGCCGAGCGCCACCGTGCCGAGGATCAGCAGCACGACCGGCGCGACGGAATCCTTCTTCCCCCGCCACACGACGAAATGAATCAGCGAAAGGAGCGCGAGCAGTAGCGCGAGCAGATACATCGTCCATGAGTTCGGCAGGAATGGAACCAGCACGTAGCCGATGAGCATCGTTCCGGCAAAGCTGCCGAAGGTGCTGAGGGCGGTGAGCCGTCCCATGTTGCCGCCCACGTCACCGACCTCCGAGGTGAGCATCCGCACGAAATAAGGGCCGGCCATCGCGAGCAGCGCGAGCGGCACGAAGTAGAGCGCCATCGACGCGAGCAGCGATCCGAGCGCGAAGGATTTCACGCTCAGGCAGGCATAGGCCACTGGCTCGACCACCGCGACCGTGAGTGCGAGATAAGACGCCGCCCCGAGAATGGCCCAGTAGAGCGGCGAAATGCGCGGTGATTTGTCCACCAGCCGTCCGCCGACGTAGTAGCCGAAGGAGAGCGCGATGAGCGCCACGGCGATTTGCGCCGTCCAGACGAAGTGCGACGTGCCGACGTAGGGCGAGAGCATTTTCGCGCCGAGAATTTCCACGATCATGATCGCCGCGCCCGTGATGGACGCGGTGAAGAAAAAATAACGGCGCTGCGCGGCGCTCAATCCGGCGGGTTCGGTCACGTTCGGCTTTTTCACGCGCAGGGTTCTATCAGTTCAATCCGCCCGCCGGAAGCGGTTTGCATCAAAAAACTCGGAACAGCGAACGGGCGGGGCCTGCCAAAGAAAAGCGCGCGTCTGTTTCCAGACCGGCGCATTTCGGAGCCGCTGCCTTGCGGAAAAACCGGTCAGCGCGCAATCCAGCCGCCGCCGACCACCAAGTCATCCTGGTAAAACACGCTGGCCTGGCCGGGCGTGATGGCGCGTTGCGGGAGGTCGAGTTTGATGCGGGCGGAGCCGTTCGCGCCCGGAGTGATCGTGGCGGGCGTGCCGGGATGGTTGTAGCGAATTTTCACCAGCGCGCGCAGCGTGGCCGGAGGCGCGTCGAAGGGAATCCAGTTGCAACGCTCCACGGTGAATTCATCGCGGTCGAGCTGCGTGTCGTCGCCCACGATCACGCGGTTGTTCGCGGCATTGAGTTCGATGACGTAGAGCGGCGTGGGATGCGAAAGGCCGAGGCCCTTGCGCTGTCCAATGGTGTAGAACTCAATCCCGTCGTGCTTGCCCAGCACGCGCCCGTGAACATCCACGATGTCGCCGGTGTGTTTCGCGGCGAGCTTCGCGTCCTGGAGAAATTTCCCGTAGTCGCGGTCGGGCACGAAACAGATCTCCATGCTCTCCTCCTTGTCGGCGGTCTTGAGTTCGCATTCGCGGGCCAGCTCACGCGTGTCGCTCTTGGTCATTTCGCCGAGCGGAAAGATGGTTTGCGCGAGTTGCTCCTGCTTGAGCGAGAAGAGGAAGTAGCTCTGATCTTTGCGCGGGTCTTTGCCGCGCTTGAGCAGCGTGCGTCCGGTGTCGCGGCATTTTTCCGTGCGCGCGAAATGGCCGGTGGCGACGAGTTCCGCGCCGAGCTTTTTCGCGCGCGAGATGAGCGTGCCGAACTTGAGCTTCTCATTGCACATCACGCAGGGGTTCGGCGTGCGCCCCGCTTTGTATTCCTCGGCGAAGTAATTGATGACCTGCGCGTGGAACTCCGCCGCTTCATCCACGAGGTAGTAGGGGATGTTCAGCTTATGCGAGACGGCGCGTGCATCCATCACGGCCTGCGGTCCGCAGCACTTGTCTTCGGCGCGATTCACGCAGTCCTGCGGCCAGAGTTTGAGCGTGATGCCCACGACCTCGTAGCCCTGCTCGATCAACAACGCCGCGGCGGCGGAGGAATCCACTCCACCGCTCATGCCGACCACGACTCGTTGCTTCTGCGCCATTCGAGCGCGGAGGATAGCGGGCGGCGGTGGAATGTCCAAAGTGGAATGCGGGGGCACGCTGGGAGCAGCGGCTTCCAGCCACGCTGGCGGGCAAGGATGCCCGCCGCCCCTGGTTGCACCGGCCTTCGCCGACTCGTGCCCGCAGCGAGTTCTTGAGCCGCTCCGCGCTCTGGCTATCCTCAGGCCATGCGAATCCCACTTTATCTGCTGGCCCTGCTGCTGGCGGCGGCGACGACGTCGGCGCAGAACAAAACCAATTCCTTCGAGAAGGAAATCCTTGCCTTCGAGGCCCGGGACAAAACGAATCCGCCGCCCAAGGGCGCGGTGCTGTTCATCGGCAGCTCCAGCATCCGCCTGTGGAAAACGTTGACGCAGGATTTCCCGGAGTATCGCGTCATCAATCGCGGCTTCGGCGGCTCGCAAGTTTCTGACGCCATCTATTTCACCGATCGCATCGTGCTGCCGTACGAGCCGAGCGTGATTGTCCTCTACGCCGGCGGCAACGACATCAACGCGAAGAAATCTCCCGAGACGGTGGCGGCGGATTTCAAAACCTTCGTCACGAACGTGCGGGCGAAACTGCCGAAGACGCAAATTGCTTACATCGCCGTCGCCGGAAATCCCGCGCGCTGGGCGCAGGTGGACAAAGTGCGCGAAGTGAACAAACTGATTCGTGATTTCACCGCCACGCAGGACGGCCTGAGTTTCATTGACGTGTTCCCGCACATGCTGGGCGACGATGGCACGCCGAAGCCGGACATCTTCGTGGCCGACCGGCTGCACATGAATGAGAAGGGCTATGTGATTTGGAAACGCGTGGTGGGGGAACATTTGCAGAAGATTGTGCCGAAGGATTCGCCGGCGCGGCGGTGATTGAGGGAAAAATTGTTCCCACGGATTCAGGGTTCCACGGATGAAAAGGTCTCCGTGGAATCCTGAATCCGTGGGAACTCTTTTTGGCCCGCGCTAACTTCTTTCCACGCTGGTCGGCACGCTGTTCTCGTTCGCGCGGCGGCGGGCGGGCAGGATGGCGCAGGCTTCCTTGCAGCCAAACACGCGGCTCAGGAGCAAGCGGTTGCGACTCAGCCAACGGTAAAAAATTTCGGCCACGTAAATCACGCCGGGAATCCACATCACCAACGCGAACGGAACCGCCAGCAGCATCCGCATCCCGATGAAGCGCAGGCAGCGTGCGCCGCGATAAATTCTCCCGTCCTTCGCCACGCAATGAATCGCCTCCTGCAAATCGGTGCGCGTCAGGCGCGGCGCGACTTCCTGCGCGCGCGGGTCGGCGATGGGGAGCAGCGACACCGTGTTGAACCAGTCCATCCAGGTGATGACGCGCATCTGGAAAGTGCAGAGCGAGCAGTCGCCGTCGTAGAGCACTATATGGGTCGCAGAAGCGTTCACAGCGGCAGTATGCCGGAAGACGGCGCGCGCGCAATGCACGATTCAGCGCTGGAAAGTAATCAGTGTTCAGTCATCAGTATCAGTGAACACGATTGGCACCGTCCCGGCTGATTACTGATCACTGATTACTTCTTCACTCCTCACCCTGCGGCAAAAAATTTCCCCCTCGCCGCCGCACGTCCGTTCGCTAACCTCACCGCGAATGAAAAAGGATAACGTCAGCACGCATCAGAAGGCGTTGCAGATCAACCTCGACCAGACCAAGTACGGCACTTTTTCCGAGGTCGGCGCGGGCCAGGAAGTCACGCGCTGGTTTTTCCGCGCGGGCGGCGCGTCCGGCACCATCGCCAAGAGCATCTCGGCCTACGACATGATCATCAGCGACGCCATCTACGGCCACGCGGATCGTTACGTGAGCCGGCAGCGGTTGGTCACGATGCTGGACCACGAATACGGACTGATGGTCGAGCGCCTCGCCGGCAAGCGCGGCGACACCACGAAGTTTTTCTCCTTCGCCGACACGGTGGCGGCGCAGAGTTTCACGCGGCGCGAAGACTGGCACGGCTGGATGGGCGTGCGTTTTCAGAGCGAACCGCGCGGCGAGCCGTCGCAGATCATCATGCACGTCCGCATGTGGGACAAAGAAAACCTCCAGCAGCAGGAGGCGCTCGGCGTGCTCGGCGTGAACCTTCTGCACGGCGCGCTCTACCATCACGACGACGTGAACAAATTCCTCAGTTCGTTGCTCGACGATCTCTCGGAGGATCGCGTGGAGGTGGACATGATCAAGTTCAGCGGCCCCGCGTTCAAAGGCGTGGACAACCGGCTCGTGACCTTGAAGCTCGTGCAGGATGGACTGACCAACGCCGCCATGTTCACCGCCGACGGCGAAGTCGTGCAGGCCGCCGAGGTGCTTTACAAAAAATCTATTCTCGTCGAGCGCGGCAGCTTCCGTCCGGTGACGAACGTGACGCTCGACATGTTAAAGAACGCGGAGGCGCAATTCATCCAGGAGCCGGGCGTGCAGGGCGAGGAGTTCGTCACGCTCATGGAGATGACGCTGACGAATCTGACCGACGCGGGTGAGATCAACCACCAGGACTTCCTGGATCGCGTGGACATTCTCGGCACGCTCGGCAAGGGCGTGCTGATCTCCAACTACGGCGCGTATTTCCGGCTGGCGGGCTACCTCTTCCGCTACACGAAGAAGAACATTGGCATCGTCATGGGCGTGCCGAGCTTGCGCGAAATTTTTGAGGAGAAATACTACGCGGATCTGGAAGGCGGCATTCTCGAATCCTTCGGGCGTCTCTTCAAAAACGATCTGCGGCTCTACGTCTATCCGTTGCAAGACGCGACCTCGGGCGCGATCATCACGGCGCGGAACTTGCGCGTCGCGCCGCATCTCCAGCACCTTTACGCCTACCTGCTCGAGAACAATTACATCCAGCCGATCCTCGATTATCGCCCGGAGTATCTGCCCATTTTCTCGCGCGACGTGCTCGGCAAGATCAAAGGCGGCGGCGCGGAATGGGAAGCGCTGGTTCCGCCGCAAGTCGCGAAGATCATCAAGGAGCGCAAGCTGCTCGGGTACAAGGGCGTGGTGGAACCGGACGCGGCGCTGGTGGCGGGGTGAAGGATGCTGTGCCCCCGGCGTCCCGCCGGGCCGGAACTCTCAAAACCCCACAGTCCCTCGACTCGTCGTTAGCGCTCGTCATCGCCTGACCCCGGCCCGGCGGGACGCCGGGGGCACAGGCACGCTCACTCGAAATCGTAAATCACCACTTTCACGCAGTTCGGCTTGAAGACTTTTTCCACGAACTCCAGGTGGCGCGGATGGTCCTGATACTCGTCCTGCGTCTTCTTGTCCGGGAACACGAGGTTCAGCGCGACTTGATAGGACTGGTCCACGACTGGCCGATGGCTCTTCGCCATCTTGCCAATGTGGAAATGCAGGAGGCCGGGGATGTTCTTGAGATACTCCATTCCGCCAGCGACGAGCGCCTCGGCAGCGCCGGGTTTGTTCGGGTCGGTCCAAAAAATGACAACGTGTGAAAACATGCGGGCGGAGTGTTCGCGGTTCCGGGGCAGTTGTCATTCCTGAAATGCGGAGCGCGGGGTGCCAAGTCCGAACATCCGGTTTTAACCACGGAAAACACAGAAGACACGGAATCAAACGTCATCAGTTTCTCTTCCGTGTTTTCCGTGTCTTCCGTGGTTAATCATTCCGACGCGCCTCACTCCGTCACTTCATACACCGTGTCCCCGATCGTGAACTCCACATTCGCGCCGAGCGCGAGCCAGGACTTGGTTTGCGGCTGTTTCGTCACCAGATCGAAATACTCCTTGGAGCCGAACTGCACGCGCGCGCGTCGGGCGTCCTGCTTCTGGTTTTGCACGTCGGAATCAATCCACTTCTCGCCGTTGCGGAAAAACGTTTTGCCCGCCGTGTAGCGTCCCTGCTCCTGCGTCTGGCGGGCTTGGCTTTCGTTTTTTAGAACCGACGCCGTTGAGCCTGCGCCGCCGCCCGCGCTGAAGCCCGCCGCCGTGCTAAAGCTCAACACGTTGTCGGCACGATACACGTCCGCGTTGCCGACCGCGATGGCCTCCCCCGGCGTGTTCGCCTGCTTGAGCGAATTGAACGAGCGCGAACTCGCCACCGCGCCGTCGCCCGCCTTGTCGGTCTGCAATTTATAGTAACGGGTCGAAGCTTGCGCGCCGCTGAGGCCGAGTTGATCCGTCGTCGCCGAGCGGCGCATGGACTGCAAATTCGCCGGCACCTTCCGCCGCTCTTCATCTTCGATGATGAGATACGCCGTGTAGGGCGTGACGATGGCATACTTGCGCGCCAGTTCCGTCACCTCGTCTTTCAACTCCTTGCTCTCACCACGCAGGCGGATTTCATCGAGCAAGTAGCCGACGCGGCGCGTGGCCCACAGGCGCGGGATGAAATCGTGCTCGCTCGATGCGCCGGGAAACACCACGTCGTAAGCGAAGCGTTTCGTCTCCCCGCCGACGTTGCCCTCGATCTGAATCGCGCCGTCGCCACCCGTCGTGTAGCGGCCCGCGACGATCAGTTGCTCGCCCTTGAACAAGTCCGGCAGCGGCGCGGGATAAATTTTTGTCACACGCACACCGTCGGGAAATTTCAGCACCGGACTCGCCAGCACCGGCTCTTTGATCTTCGTGAAGAAGCTCGAAACTTTCACCTCAATGTCCTCCTCCGGGAGGACGTAAGTGCTGAAGGCTTTCGTCTCCTCGGCGATCTTGTCGAGCAGATGCGTGTTCACGTCCGTGCCAAGGCCAAAGCAAAAGATGCGCGTCAGCCCCGTCTTGGACTTGGTGGCTCCAGCGAGAATCTGATTCTCATCAATCGTCCCCACGGTCGGACGACCATCGGTGAGGAAGACTACGACGTAAGGCCGGGTGCCATTCTCCGGGCGCAACGCCACGGCTTTCTTCAGCGCATCGTCAATCGCCGTGCCGCCAATCGGCTTCAACGTCTCGATGAACTTCTGCGCCGCCGAACGATTCTCCTTGGTGGCCTCGCGCAGAGTGTTGAACAGCGGCTCCACCTCCGTCGCGAAACGCAGCAGTTCGAAGCGGTCGCCGTCGTTCAAATTCTCCACGCAGAAGGCCAGCGCCTTCTTCGCCTGCGCCAGCTTCGCGCCGGCCATCGAGCCGGAAGTGTCGAGCACGAAGACCACGTCCTTCGGCATCACTTTCGCGTTCTTCGTCTCCACGCCGGGCGACGCGAGCAGCAGAAAGTATCCGTCTTCACCCGCCGGTTTGTAGGTCAGCAAGTTCACGCCGAGGTCCGCGTCGTCCTGCGTGTAGAAGACCTGAAAGTCGCCGTCGGGCCGCACGTCATTCGCCTCGAAGCCAAGCGTGGCCTTGTGCGCGCCGTCGCGCTTCACCTCGACCTTGTGCGTGGGCGAGTAAATCGATTTGAGCGCGCGTTTGCTTTCGAGGTCGAGCTTCACGCTCACGCTGCGCAAGGGCTTGGCGGTAAATTTCTCCGTGTTCAACGGCAGCGTGTAGCTGACCAGTCCCGCGTCCGACTTGAGCAACTGTGAATAGCTGAGGGTGATCTTCTTCCGCTCGTGCGGCTCGATGGGGAAAATGCGGACCTTGAACAGCGCCTGCCCCGCATACTCCAGCAGCGCCGGGTCGCGCTGCCGCCTCACGATGTCCTCATAAATCGCGCGCGCCTTGTCGGCGTTCAGCAACTCGGCTTCGACGGGTTTGCCATTGATGTTCATGGTGAACTTGTCGAGTTGCGCGCCCTTCGGCACGGGAAAGAGAAACGTGCCTTCAAGCCGGCGGGGGTTGGGGTTGTAAAATTCCTGCTCCACTTTGGTGGTGGCGAACTGGTCTTTGATCTTCACGTCGGCCTTCGTGTAGGAAACTTCGAGGGGTGCGAACGAAGGCGGGCGCGGCATCACGATGATGCGCTCACGCACCGGCGGGGTTGGGTGAACAATGACGGGCGAACCTTCCCAAAATTTTTCATCGCCCACGATGATGAGTCCCGCACCCGAGAGCCGGCTGACGGCGCAGATGGCAAGCAGCAGTCCGAAAAGCTTTTTCATGTTCCGTTGGACGAGGGCGCGAGGGAAATGCTCCGACGCTGCGAATAAATTCCAAATCCCAAAAACCAAATCCCAAACAAATTCCAAATTCCAAGCTCCAACCTGGCAAAAGCGCGCGAACGGATTGGCGGCCCGGTCCCGACGCGGAGCGGGCCGTCATCGTTTGAGCTTTACGGCTCATTGGAATTTGCTGCTTGGAGCTTGTTTGGGATTTGGTTTTTGGGATTTGGAATTTGCCCCGCCGCTCTCGCACGAATAATTCGTAGCCTGCCGCCCTCTCCCGTAGTCTGTTCAGCAAACATTTATGGCACGAGGCAATGGAACCGGTTGGTGGAAGTGGCTCATCATTCTCCTGCTGCTCGGCGGCGCGGGGTACGCGGGCTGGCGCTGGTACGGCAAGCGCGGACTGGCCGCGCAGCAGATCGAATACAAGACGGTCGCCGCCGCGAAGGGCGATCTGATCCAGCAAGTCACGGCCAATGGACAAATCTCGCCGGTGAAAAACGTCACGGTGGGTACGCAGGTTTCCGGCATCGTCAAAGAGCTGTACGTGGACTTTAACTCGCGCGTCACGAACGGTCAGGTCATCGCGCGCATCGATCCTTCCACGTACGAGCAGAACCTTGAACAGGCGGAAGCCGAACTCGCCAACGCGAAGGCCGCGCTCGAATTCGCCGTGTTGAGCCACAAGCGCGCCAAGGATTTGGCGGCGGCAAAACTTGCGCCCGAGTCCGACTTCGACAAAGCCGTGGTCGATCTTCATCAAGGCGAAGCCGTGGTGCGGATGCGCGAGGCCGCGGTCAAGCGCGCCAAGGTCGATCTCGAACGCACCACGATTTTTGCGCCCATCGACGGCATGGTCATCACGCGCTCCGTGGACATCGGCCAGACCGTGGCGGCTAGTTTTAACACACCCACGCTCTTCAACATCGCGAACGATCTCACCAAAATGCAGATCGACGCGATGGTTTCGGAGGCGGACGTGGGTGGTGTCGAGGAAGGCCAGACGGTGACGTTCACCGTGGATGCGTTTCCACAGCGGAAGTTTCGCGGCTCGGTGAGGCAGGTGCGGTTTGCGCCCACCACGAACCAGAACGTGGTCAACTACGCCACCGTCGTCGAGGTGAGCAACGCGGATTTGAAGCTGCGCCCCGGCATGACGGCCAACGCGAACATTCTCATCGCGGAAAACAAGGACGTGTTGCGCATCCCGAACGCGGCGCTGCGCTTCCGCCCGCCGCCGGGCGCGGTGATTCTCGGCGAGTCGAACGCGCCGGCGGAGAAAAGCAAAGTGGAACTCGCGACCAGCGGCCCGATGGCCGGGCTGCCCATTCCGCCGTGGTCCAAAGGTGAGCGCCGCCGTCCGACGGATGAGGAACGCGTCGCCTACGAAGCGACGCTGACCTCGGAACAGAAACAGAAATATCAGGAGGTCGTGGCCGCCATGCGCGCCGCGCGCGCCGCCGCCCAAGGCGAAGGTGGCGGTGGTGGAACAGGAGGCGGAGAACGCACGCGCAGCACCGAGCCAACCGGGCCGCGCAGCGTGACCATTTACGTTTTGGAAAAGGAAACTTCCGCGACGGGAGAAAAGACGGCGTTGAAACCCGTGACCGTGAAGGTCGGCATCTCCGACGGCGCGAACACGGAAGTGCTCGAAGGCTTGAAGGAAGGCGACCAGGTGGTGATCGGCACCGTCAGCACCGCCGCCAGCGCCACGGCCCCGCCCGCCAATCCTTTCGCGTTCGGCGGTGGGGGACGGCGATAATTCCCAAGGCATTCCCTCTCGTGAGCACGCCCATCATCCAGCTCGAAGATTTCCGCAAGACCTACACCAGCGGCGAAATGCAGGTTCACGCCGTGCGCGGGGTGACGCTGGCGATTCGTCCCGGCGAATTCGTCGCCATCATGGGCGCGTCCGGCTCCGGCAAGAGCACGATGATGAACACGCTCGGCTGCCTTGACCGCCCGACCAGCGGACGCTTCCTGCTCGACGGCGTGAACGTCATTGATTTGAACCGCGACGAACTCGCGGACTTGCGGAATCAGAAAATCGGCTTCGTCTTTCAGGGTTTCAATCTGCTCTCGCGCACCACCGCGCTGGAGAATGTCGAGCTGCCCATGCTCTACACCCGTCCTCCGCTGCCGAATCGCGAACAGCGCGAACGCGCCATGAAGGCGCTGGAAATGGTTGGTCTCGGAGATCGCTACGACCACACCTCCAGTCAGCTTTCCGGCGGACAACAGCAGCGCGTGGCCATCGCCCGTGCGCTGGTGAACGAGCCGAAACTTCTCCTCGCCGACGAACCAACCGGCAATCTCGACTCGCGCACCAGCATCGAGATCATGGGCATCTTCCAGCGCCTGAATGATCAAGGGATGACCGTCGCGATGGTCACGCACGAACTGGACATCGCGCGCTACTGCCGCCGCGTCGTCGTGATGCGTGATGGTTTGATTCGCAGCGATGAAGCGGTGATGGATCGGCTCCTCGCCACCGAAGAACTGGCCAAGCTTGATGCGGAACAAAAAGCCGTGCAACTCGCCTGAACCATGATCGCTGTTTTCAAAATCGCCCTGCGCGCCCTGCGCCGAAACATCCTGCGCTCCTTCCTCACCATGCTCGGCATCATCGTGGGCATCTCCGCCGTGATCGTCGGCGTGAGCATGGGAGCCGGTGCGAAGGCCGAGGTGGACAAACGCATTGCCAGCATGGGGCAAAATCTCCTCACGGTTTATTCCGGCAACATGTCGCGCGGCGGCGTGCGCGGCGGCTTCGGCACGTCGCCGAATCTTCAGCCGTCCGACTACGAGGCGATCCGCAAAGAGGTCACGGGCATCACCGCTGCCAGCCCGGAAGTCCGCACCACGACCTCGGTGGCGGCGGGCAATCAGAACAGCTTTCTCCAGGTTTCCGGCGTGAGCGCGGAATATCTTCAGGCGCGCTCGTGGAATGTGCAGTCCGGCGACAACTTCACCGAGGCCGACGTGCGCAACGCCAACAAGGTCTGCCTCATCGGCGTGACCACCGCGAAGACGTTGTTCGGAGAAAACATCGATCCAGTCGGGCAGGTCATCCGCATCAAGAGCGCGCCTTTTACCGTCGTGGGCTGGCTGGAGGCGAAAGGCTCCGGCAGCTTCGGCCAGGATCAGGACGACGTGATTCTCATGCCCTACACCAGCGTGATGAAACGGCTCTCGGGCGACACGCGGTTCCGTTCCATTTTCGTGCAGGCCGAGTCGCCGGAATCCATCGCGGATGTGCAGCAGCAAATTACCGGGCTGCTGCGCCAGCGCCATCAGATCACCGAGGGCAAGGACGACGACTTCATGGTCCGCACACAGCAGGAGACGTCCGATTTCTTCAATGCCAACAACCGCATCATGACGATTCTGATCGGCTTCTTCGCCGGCATCTCGCTCGTCGTGGGCGGCATCGGCATCATGAACATCATGCTCGTGAGCGTGACGGAGCGGACGCGCGAGATCGGCATCCGCATGGCCGTGGGCGCGCGCGGACGCGACGTGCTGCGGCAGTTTCTCACCGAGGCGGTGCTGCTCAGCGCGCTCGGCGGTGCGCTTGGCATCGCGACGGGTTACTGGCTCGCGCCGCTGCTTACCAAGGTCGCGGGCTTCCCGACGCTCATCTCGAACTCGTCAGTGATCATGGCGTTCACGGTCAGCGCCGTGATCGGCATCGTGTTCGGATTTTTCCCCGCCCTAAAAGCCGCCCGGCTCGATCCCATCGACGCGCTGCGCTACGAGTGACGGGGCAGGGGAGCGTCTTCACGCGCCACGATTCAACCCATTCAGGGTTGAGGAATTTTTTGGAACATCCCCCCAGGGTAGGTGCCCGGCGCACCAACCCTGGGCTTTGGTGATTCAATCCTTTCAGGATTGGAAGACCGCCTAACTCAAACTCAACGCCCCGCCCTCGCACAGCGACTTCTTGCCGAAGGTTTCGATGCGATGGCCGACAGCATGGGCGAGCGCGAGGTGCAGGCGGTTGTGCGCGGTCTTCTTGAAGTCATGCGCGCGGCCCATCTGGAAACCAAACCCGCCGCCGAGCAGCACGAAGGGGATGTTGTCCAGCGTGTGCGAGTTGCCCTTGCCCAGTTCATTCGTCCACACGATGAGCGTGTGGTCGAGCATCGAACCTTCGCCGCCCGGCTCGGGCGTGCTCGCCAGTTTGTCGGCGAGGTAACGCAGTTCGCCCGCGAACCAGGTGTTGATCTTGGTGAGCTTCTCCACCGCCTCGACGTTTTTGTCCGGCTCGTGCGAGAGCGCGTGGTGGCCGTCGTTGATGTCGAGCCACTTCATGCGCGCCGAGCCCACGGACTTGGTGTATTGCAGCGTGGCCACGCGCGCCATGTCGTTCACGAAACTGTTCACCAGCAAATCGATCTGCATGCGGCTCAGGCGCGGCACGTTGTCGTTCTGGTCGGCAATGCCCTCGGCAAACGTCGGCGGCGCGACGCGGAGCTTTTGCGCGGCGGCGATTTTTATTTCCTTCTCCATCTGCTTCACCAGCGACTGATGCTGATCGATCAGGCGGCGATCCTCCGCGCTGATGAGCTTGCTCACCTTCTTCAAATCCGCCTGCACATCGTCGAGCACGCTTTGCAGGCTCTCCTTGTCCTTCAACTGCCCGTAGAGCTTCTGATACATCTGATACGGGTCGGAGACGGGCGCGACCGGCTGGTTCGGCCCGGCATAGCTCATGCGCGTCCACGGATCGGCGCGGTCCGTGACGCCCACGCCGAATTCCAGCGAGCCAAAACGCGTGCGCGTCTCCTCCTTGCTCTGAAAAAAGTTTTTGATCTCCTGATCAATCGAGATGCCGCTGGCCCAGCCCGCCGGCGTGTCCGAGCCGCCCTGAATGTTGCCGGGGAACAACTCGATGCCTGTGAGCAGGCAACTCATGCCGCGCATGTGGCCGTCGCCATCGCCGCGCACTTTGTTGCTCAAGCCCTTGAGCGTGAGCATCCGGTTTTGATACGGCGCGAGCGGTTCGAGAACTTTCTTCAGCTTGAAGTCCGCGCCAATTTCATCCGGCCAATACTCGGAGGGGATGGTGCCGTTCGGGCTGAACATCACCACCAGCCGCTGGCGGGGACGCGCGGGCGCAGCGAGGCCGAGGCTCGGCAGCCCGATGAGAAACGGCAGCGACGCGGCGGACAGGCCCACGCGCTTGATGAAGTCCCGGCGGTAAATGGCATTCATGTGTTGATTGATTCTTGGGTGAATGGACGCCCACGGACGGCGGAGCTTCAAGCCAAGTTTTTGCGGAGTGGCTGTGGAACTGGTCGCGCTGCGACCAGTTTTTTTAACCGGAACCATGCAGTTGACGGGGAGCACAGCCGCCCCGGCTGTAGTTCAGCGCGCCCCCGCGCTGAACCCGACGCGCGGGACCGCACTAAACGGTGAGTGTTTTCCGGCACCCTCCGTGGGCCGCGAGGCGCGGCCCACGGCGCCCGGGGCGGGCGCGGTCCCGCGACCAACTGCATGGTTCCGGTTGAGTGGGGCAGGCGTCCCGCCTGCCTGAGTCCTTTGGCCGTCTCGGCTGAAGAATCACCAGCCGGGACGGCCAGTGGACGAGTGGCAGCCGGGACGGCTGCCCCACTAACAACGGCTTTTCCAATGCAGTTGGAACTCCAGTTCCTCGCGTCCGCCTTCGCGTTCATGCTCGATGCTGAATCGCGCGTCCGCCGGAACCTGCAGCCGCTCGCCCGCCACCTGGATGGTGAAGCCGCGCCCCGCTTCCAGCGCATCCGCCCAGCGGCGGAGCTTCGCGGCCAGCGCGCGGGCGGGATAAGTTTTTTCGATGTCTCGGGCTTTCATAAAAAAGTTAGAGCGACGCGCGACGTGTGCGAATCAGCGTTACTTCGTTCCGGCACGCGGCTTCTCCACGCCATGGAGCGCGGAGACGGTGGCGATGTTGACGAGCAGTTGCTGCACGTTGAAGCCGGACTTCTCGAAGGACTCGCGCAACCGCTCCGGCACGTCCACACCGTAGGCGAGCATGGGCTGCTTGACCGTGCTATGGAACAACTGCTCCACGAACGCGCGGTGCGCGTGCTCGCTCTGCACGGCGAACTCGGCCACGTCGCGCGCGCCCGTGAGCTTCACGGCCGTGCCGTCGTCGGTGATGTATTCGCTGGCGGCGTTGACAGGCTTGCCGTTTTCACGCGTGCGGAATTTCCCCACCGCGTCGTAGTGCTCCAGGCTGAAGCCGAGCGGATTGATGACGGAGTGACATCCCTGGCAGGCCTGCGGGCGTGTGAGTTCCACAATCTTCTCGCGCATTGAGAGGTTCGCCGGGAAGTCCGCCTCGTTGAAGGCCACGGCCACGGGCGGGGCCTTGAGCGCGCGGCCCACGATGTTGCGCGTGAGAAAGACACCGCGGTGGATCGGCGAGGAATTTTTCTGATAGGCGAACGCCGAGAGCAGGAACGGATGCGTGACCACGCCGGAGCGCTGCTTGGGATCGAACTTCACGGGCACGAACTCATCGGCGGCATTGGTTGCCACGCCGTAAAATTGCGCGAGCCGGTTGTTCAGCGGCAGGTAATCGGCCAGGAGCAGTTCGCGGTAATCCGAGCGCTCGCTCCAGACCACGCCGTCGATGAAGAGGTTCAACGACGTACGAAGATCGGAGACGAGGTCGGGCGTGAACTCGGGATACATTTTCGCGTCCTTGGAAAAATCCTCGGAGTGATTCACCTGCAACCACTGGTGGAGGAAGACGCGCATCTTCGCGCGGGCGCGCGGGTCGGCGAGCATCCGGCGGGACTGCGCGGCGACTTGTTCTGAGGTGCGGAGCGCGCCCTGCGCGGCGGCTTTGGCCAGCGCGGCGTCGGGCACGGAATCCCAGAGCCCGAAGGAAAGGCGCGAGGCGACGGCGAAATCATCGGGCTTCGCGCTGTCGAGTCCGAGATAAAGAAACTGCGGCGACTTGAGCGCGAGCAGGACCGCGCGTTTCACAGCGTCTTCCAACTGCGGCGCGGTCTTGAACTGCTCGGTCACAAGGATCCTCTTCTGGTCCGCCGTGAGCGGACGGCGGAACGCGGCCACGGCGAACTGCTCACAGAATGATTGCGCTTTTGCCGCACGATTGGTGGCGGTCGCCTTGGTCCCCGTGTAGCGGTCGAGGTTTTTGATGATGTGGTTCGCCGCCTCGATGGCGGCGAAGGTCGTGGCCTCGTCCCACGCTTTCGACACCGCGGTGCCGCGCGCGTAACCCACGCTGCTGTCGTCCGGCGGAAACGGCGTGCTGATGACAAACGTCGGCGCGACGCGTGCGGTGGAGAGGCTGCGCGCCTCGATGATTTCCTCCGAGCCGTGCGGTTGTTTCCAGAGCAGCGCCACAGACGCTTTCTTGTCGCGCGGTGCTTTCGAACTTTCGAGCCGCAGCGGATACGCGCGCCCGCCGATGAGTCGCAAGCGCGCTTTGTGCTCGCTCACATCACCCGAAGCCACGCTGGCGTCGATCAAGGGCTGGTCGTCGTCGTTGACCCAAAGGCGCACGCCGTTCGGGGTCTGCACGATGAACTCGTATTCGCCGGTCTCGTCGGCCAAGACGGAGCCGCGCCAGGACATGGAAAACTCGTTCGTCTTCGGCGACGCGTTGGTGCTTTGGTCATCGAAGGGCGTGCGCTGCGTGAAATCAAAATTCACCTCGCGATCCACGCGGTCGATGCCTTTCCGGTTGTTCCGCAGCGGGCCGCGCGGCTGATAGCTGGCGCGCAGGCCACGCTCATTGCCGAACGCGCTCTCGCCGCCGGTGAACGACCGGAGCAGATCGGCGACGGCGTTGGCGTATTGCAGATTGGTGAGGTGGACGAGTTCGATGCGCGCGGGATTTTTCTTCGCGCGCGCCTCCCGGGAATAAAACGCGTCGTTGATGTAACGCGACACGGCCTCGACTTCGGGGCCGTTGATTTTGTCGGGGTCATCTTCCGGCATGTTGCGCTCGATGTAGCGCGTGAGTTTCTCCAGCGACCAGTCGCCGTGCAGGCCGTCGGCGTATTTGTCCTTCACGCCCTCGCCAGTTTTGCCGTGGCAGCTCGCGCATTCCTTGCGGTAGAGGGCGCGACCATCCGGCGAGGCGGCGTGCGATGCAACGACCGTCAGCAGGCCGAGCGTCGGCGGAAAAACCTTTTTCAAGAAACGAATCATCATGCGGCGAACGGAACGTGGACGGGCGGTGAAGCGGGGATATTCGTTGGATAAAATTTCCAAATCCCAAAAACCAAACCCCAAACAAGCTCCAACATCCAAAATTCAAATTCCAACGGAGCAATCAGGACGACCCAGGCGCGCTTGGAGTTTGGAGGTTATTTGGGATTTGATTTTTGGGATTTGGAGCTTTCTCTGCCGCCTATTTCAGCTTGAGAAAATTCTTCAAAATCGTCCGCCCTTCCTCCGTGAGGATGCTCTCAGGATGAAATTGCACGCCCCAGATCGGCAGCGTCTTGTGGCGCACGCCCATGATTTCCCCCTCGTCGGTCTCGGCGGTCACTTCGAGGCAGTCGGGCAGCGTGTCGCGCTTGATGACGAGCGAATGGTAGCGCGTGGCGGCGAAGGGATTGGGCATGCCCTCGAATAAATCGCGGCCATTGTGCCGGATGGGCGAGGTCTTGCCGTGCATCATGCGGTAATTGACCACCACCTCCGCGCCAAAAGTATGGCCGATGCACTGGTGGCCGAGGCACACGCCGAGCGTAGGCACGCGCCCGGCGAAATTTTTAATGACGTCGTTTGAGAGTCCCGATTCGCGCGGCGAACACGGGCCGGGTGAGATCAGCACGCGCTCGGGCTTGAGCTGCTCGATCTGCGCGAGACTGAGTTGATCGTTGCGATGCACCTGCATGTCCACGCCCATCTCGCCGAGATACTGGACGAGGTTGTAGGTGAAGGAATCGTAGTTATCGATGACCAGCAACATCGGCGCGGAAGTTAAAGGGGCGTGCAGAGGACGCCAGCAGATTTTCGCGAGCGTGTCGTGAGGATTTCAAAGGCGGACAAACGCGTGCGAGCAAAGGCGGACTGATTTACTGGGCGCGGACTTGGAGCAACAGGACGGCGGCTCCGAGTTGCGTCAGGGCGTCGCCGTTGCGGAAAAAACAGGCTGTGGCAATCGACGTAAAGTTCGAGGGGCAGGCCGTGTTCGAGGAAGGCGGCCGAGAGGAAGTCAAAGTAGGCGAGCAACTCTTCGCGGTGATAGATGGTGGCCCCGGTGCAGACGCGCGAGCAGTCATCAAGCAGATCCAGGAGCGGATAATTTTTGAGGTCGCCCGGGAAACCGCGATGGGGCGTGGCGTCGAGTTGCCCGAGCGCGCCGATGTTCGCCTTTGCTCGCAACGCGACACGGATTGGCCGCCGCGCTGGCAAGGGTGAAACTTTGAACTCTGATCTCTGAACTTTCAACGGGAGCCTCGAACGCCGGACGCCGCCCGCCTCGTCCCCGCCGTCGCCCACAGGTTGTAAGGATCGACCCTTCTGCGCCTTGGTTTTGAGACGCGGCCCGTTGACATTTGGCGTGTGGCGGATACCACTGCGCGCCTGATGTCGGCTGAAACAACTCCTTCTACTCCTTCGATTGCGCCCGGACAACGGGTCACGGTGCGGATTCACGATGTCGCCTTTGGCGGCGACGGCGTGGGCAAGCATGGCGAACTCGTCGTGTTCGTGCCCTTCACGATGGTCGGCGAAGAGGTGGAGGTCGAAATCACCGAAGCGAAGAAGAACTTCGCGCGCGGCAAAATCGTGCGCGTCATCACGCCGTCGGCGGAGCGCGTCACGCCGGAATGCTCGGTGTTCGGGTTTTGCGGCGGGTGCCAGTATCAGCATTTGAATTACCCCACGCAGCTCGCGCTCAAGCACAAGCAGGTCGCCGATTTGTTTGAGCGCATCGGGAAGTTTCCGCGCGAGTTGGTGCGTCCGGTCGTGGGCTGTCCGCAGCCGTACGGTTACCGCAACCGCATCATGATCCGCTCGCAGTGGAACAAGCCGGAGCAGCGGCTGAACATCGGTTACCTGCGCTGGGATTGCGGGCTGGTCGTGGATGTGAAGACCTGCCCTATCGCCGAGCCGGCCTTGAACGCGGAGATTACGCGCGTCTGGGAAAACCCGCCGCCGAAGGGCGGCATCAAGGTCGCGCTGCGCATCCCGCCAGAGGACTGGGACGTGCCGAACGATTCGTTCTTCCAGAACAATTTCTTTCTGCTGCCCAAACTGGTCGAGGCGGCGCGCGCGGCCTTGGTCGCGGGCGGGGCGAAGTATCTGGTGGATGTGTATTGCGGGGTCGGCTTCTTCGGCATCTCGCTTGGGGACGCGGTGGAGAAGTTCGTGGGCGTGGAAATTGACAAGCCGGCCATCAAGGCGGCGAAGAACAACCTGGTGCGGCATCAGCGCACGAACGGCGAGTTCGTGCTGGGCGACGCGCAGGAGTTGCTGCCGGGCCTGTTGCAGAAATTTCCTGCTGGCGAGACCAGCATCATCCTCGACCCGCCGCGCGCGGGCGTGCCGAAGAGCGCGATTGAACAACTGCGCGAGGTGCGCCCGCGCCAGATCATCTACGTGTCCTGCCATCCGGCGACGCTGGCGCGAGATTTGAACCTTTTGTGCGCGGACGGTGTCTTTGAACTCATGAGCGTGACACCGTTGGACATGTTTCCGCAGACGCAGCATGTGGAGTGCGTGGCGGATGTGCGACTTTGTGAGTCGAGAGTCGAAGGACGAGGGTCGAGAGCCGGAGAGACGGCTGCCGAGTCGAGTCCTGCTCTCGACCCTCGGCCCTCGACCCTCGGCTCCTAAGAACTTGCCAACCCCCTCGCCCATGCCGTCAACTCCCGCCCACCCAGACACAATGGAAACAACGCCACAGCGCAGTTTTGTCCGCTCGATCCTTCCGTGGATCGTGGCGGCGGTCATGTTGCTCGTTTATCTCGTCACGCTCGACACGGTGGTGACGGTGCAAAGCGTTTATCCGCTCGCGCGCGCGACCGGACTGGACTGGCACGCGACCTACATCCAGCCGCTGACGTGGCTGGTCGGGCTGCCCGTGCGCGTGCTGCCGGCAGGCGTGCAATTGCTGGCGCTGAATTTCATCGCCGCCCTTTGCGCCGCGCTGAGCCTGGCGCTGCTGGCGCGGTGCGTGGCTTTGCTGCCGCACGACCGCACCCAATTGCAGCGTGACAAACTCTCCGGCGAAAACTCGTTCTTGAACCTTCGTCTCGCGTGGGTGCCGGTGGTGTTCGCAGTGCTGGTTTGCGGATTCCAGCGCACGTTCTGGGAGCACGCGGTCATCAACACCGGCGAAGCGCTCGACCTGCTGCTCTTCGCCTACTGCGTGCGCTGCCTGCTGGAATTTCGGATTGATGAGCGCAACGCGTGGCTGAACAAGCTCGCCTTGGTGTATGGCATCGCCATCACGAACAACTTCGCGATGCTCGCGTTCTTCCCCGCGCTGCTCGTGGCGCTGGTCTGGATCAAGGGTCTGCGTTTCTTCCGCTTCGATTTTCTGGCGCGCATGTTTCTGTTCGGGCTGGCCGGGCTCTCGCTCTACCTGCTGCTGCCGTTGGTGCAGCCGCAGTCGGAGATGCAGCCGGTGACGTTCTGGCAGGCGCTCAAGACCAACCTGGCCATTCAGAAGCAATTTATCATGGGCTTTCCACGCTGGCGGGCGGGCTGGATCGGTCTGTATGCGCTGCTGCCGCTGCTGCTCGCGGGCATCCGCTGGCCGAGCAGCTTTGGCGACACCAGCCCGGTGGGCAGCACGTTCACGAACATCTTTGGCGTGATCCTGCACGCGGGCCTGCTGGGGTTCGGCCTTTACATCGCGTTTGATCCGGCGGCCAGCCCGCGCGCGTTCGGACGCGGGCTGGCGTATCTGCCGTGCTACTTCCTCGCGGCGCTGGGCATCGGCTACTACAGCGGGTTTTTGCTGCTCGTGTTCAGCGGGGGCGACGGGCGGTCGCGCCGACGTTCGCCGATTCCGCCGGCGGCCAATGTCGCCGTGACCGCGCTGGTCTGCGGCGCCGCGCTCGCGGTTTCGGGTTGGTTGCTGGTGCGGAATTATCCAAAAATTCGCGAAGCCACGTCCCCGGTGCTGCACGATTACGCGAACGGGCTGGCGAAGTCTTTGCCGGATCAGCCCGCCATCGTTCTGAGCGATGATCCGCTGCGGCTTTACGCGTTGGCCGCCGTCCTGGGGCGTGAGGCGGCGGGCAAACATCTGCTGCTCGATACGCCGTCGCTCGCGAATCCGACTTACCACGCGGCCTTGCGTCGGCGTTACGGAGATCGCTGGCCGAAGCTGGAATTGGAAAAAGGCTACATCGGTTTCACGCCGCAGCAGATCACCGAGACACTCGAGAAGCTGGGCGCGAACCGGGAGCTGGTCTATCTGCATCCGAGCTTTGGTTATTACTTCGAGAAGTTTTACCTCGAACCGCGCCAGATGGCCTACACCTTGAAGCCGTATGCGAAGGGTGCCGCCGAGCCGCCCGTGCCCGCCCCTGCGCTCATCGACGCGCAGGCCCAGGTCTGGAACGCGCTCGTCACCGGGCCGGGCCAGGAGATCAAGGCGTGGATCGCGCGCTCCACCGTCAATTCCGGCCCGCGCGAAGCCACCAGCTCGACGCATGTGGGCGCGGCCTATTCGCGCGCCTTGAACTGGTGGGGCGTGGAACTGCAACGGGCCGGGCGTTTTGACGAGGCGGCAAAATTTTTCTCCGAGGCGCTGGCGCTGTATCCCGACAACGCCGCTGCCTTGATCAACCTGGACGGCAACACGATCTGGCGCAAAGAACGCAAGCCCTTGCCCGTCCTCAGCAAAGTCGCAGAGGAAAAGCTCAACCTCTACCAGGGCGTGGATCAGTTGCTCGGCGTGTGCGGCCCGGTGGACGTGCCCGACTTCAGCCTGGAGATGGCGCAGTTGTTTTTGCGCCTCGGCTTTTACCGCCAGTCCGGCCAGATGGTGCGGCGCGCGCTGGCCTATTCGCCCGGCAATCTGGTCTATGAAACCGCGCTGGCCAACATCGCGCTCCTCTCCGGCGATGCGGACGAGGCGCTGAGCATCGTCGCCCGCATTCGTCCGCTGGCGAAGGCGGCCACGCCGGCTTTGCAAATTGAGATCGAGCGCATCGCCGCTTTCGCCCAGTATGCGAAAAAGAATCTGCCCGCCGCCGAAAAATTGCTGGAGGCGAACTTGAAAGAATTCCCGAATGAGGACGCCGGCTACAACGTGCTCTCGCAGCTCTACGTCACCCACTCGGTCAGTCTGCGGGCGAGCGATCCATCCGCCGCTGGCACGTATCTGACCAACGCGGTCAAGGTCATCGAAGGCCAGGTCCAGGCCCAGCCGCTCAACCCATCCGCCCGGTTTAATCTCGGTGCCCTGGACATGTTCACCGGCGACCACGCGCGCGCAGTAACCGGGTTCACCAAGGTGCTCGAGATGCAAAAAGACAACAGCGCGGCCCTCCTCAATCGCGCCATGACCTACCTGCAAAGCAAAAAAAACGATGAGGCCAAACGCGACTACCAGGCCATGCTCGCCCGCCACACCACGACCGACTTCCGCGTCTATTGGGGTCTGGGCGACATTGCCTACCAGCAGCAGGACTGGAAGGCCGCGAAGGACCATTACACGCAGTATCTCAAATACGCCCCGGCCAATTCCGGTGAAGCCCAAACCGTCCGCGAGCGCCTTGACGAGATTAAGAAGAAGTAGTGAGGCGGGAAAATTCAAAGCCCCAACTTCAAACAAACTCGAAGCGCCAGGTTCGCGAGCGCGGGCATTCAACTTTCAACTTTCAATCGGCAACCAAGCCAAATGAAACCGTCCCTGCTGATTGTGGAAGATGAGAAGCCGTCGCGCGACGGGCTGCGCGCGGCGTTGGAGGATCGTTTCGACATCATGCTAGCGGAGGACGCGGCGGGTGCGTTGCAGGTGCTGGAGACGGAACATTTCGACGTGATGCTTACGGACTTCCGCCTGCCGAACGAGGACGGGATGAATCTCATCAAGCGCGCCAAGGCGCTGCCGCGTCCGCCGGTGTGCATCCTGATGACGGCCTACGGCTCGGAGGAACTCGCGGTCGAGGCGATGAAGAATGGCGCGGATGATTACATCGCGAAGGGCCGTCTCCAGATCGACGAACTCGAAATGCGGATCGCCCGCGCGGTCAAGCAGCAGAAATTGGAGACCGAGAACGTGACGCTCCGCGCGCAGGTCGAGAAGAAGTTTGGCGTGGAGAACATCATCGGCAGCACGCCGCCGATGGAGGAAGTGTTTGAACTGGTGCGCGCGGTTGCGCCGGCGCGCACCACGATTTTGATCACGGGCGAGAGCGGCACGGGCAAGGAGTTGATCGCCAAGGCCATTCATCAACTGAGTCCGCGCGCGAAAGCGTCGCTGGTCACGGTGCATTGCGCGGCGCTGTCGCCCACGCTGCTGGAGAGCGAACTGTTTGGGCACGAGCGCGGGGCGTTCACCGGCGCGCACGAGCGGCGCGTGGGGCGCTTCGAGCAGGCCCAGGGCGGGACGCTGTTTTTGGATGAGATTGGCGAGATCGATCCGGCCACGCAGGTGAAGTTGCTGCGCTTTTTAGGTGAAAGAACTTTTGAACGCGTCGGCTCGAACAAGACTCTGAGTGCCGATGTCCGCGTCATCACCGCGACGAACAAAAATCTCGGCGCGCTGGTGAAGGAAGGAAAGTTCCGCGAGGATTTGTTCTTCCGGCTGAGCGTGGTGGAAATTCACCTGCCGCCGTTGCGCGAGCGGAAGAATGATTTGCCGCTGCTGGTCACGGCGTTCATCAAGGAGTTCGCGATGGAGAACGGGAAGAACGTGAACGCCATCTCGCACGAGGCGATGCAGACGCTGGTGGATTATTCGTGGCCGGGGAATGTGCGCGAATTGCGCACGGCCCTCGAGCACGCAGTGGTGCTGGCGCGCGGCGATTCGATCAGCGTGCGCGATCTGCCGCCGAACATTCGCGCGGGCGACGACCGGGAACTGGGCGGCGGCGATCCGCTGACCGCGCACGACTTGACGGTGAAGGAAGCGGAGAAGCAGTTGATCATCCGCGCGCTGAAGGAGGCGAGCGGCAACCGCACCGAGGCGGCGGAGAAAATCGGCATGAGCCGGCGCACGCTGCACCGCAAGCTGCATGTCTATCAACTGGAGCATTTGTGAGCGAAGGGCAGGGGAGTTGAGTTTTTTAGTTGAGAGTTGAGAGCGGGAAGTTTCTCCGGCTCTCAACTCTCAACTTTCACCTCTCAACAATTTTCAAACATGCATGGCACAATGCGATTGCAGGAGTGGATTCACCGCTTGGAAGAGGGCGGGGGCGCGAAGTATGTCCGCTGGCTCGCCACGGTCATCGGCTTCGCCATGCTCGTGCTGGTTTACAACGCGCTCTGCTTCCGCAATTTCACCAGCCCCGAGACCATGGACATGGCGCAACTCGGCCGGAACATCGCGCGCGGCGAAGGCTTCACCACGCACTGCATCCGTCCGTTCAGCATCGGTCTGACCAGTGCGGCGCGTGCGGACAAATCCCCCTTGCTCAAAGAGGGACACCGCGACATCTCGAATCCGCCCGTCTATCCGCTCGTACTCGCGGGCCTGCTCGCGGCGACGCCGGACGCGGGAAATTTGCTGGCGGTGAAGGGCTTCGGCATTCACCGGCCCAATCTCTACATCGTGCTGCTGAACCAGGTGCTGTTCGGGCTGGGCGCGCTGCTGGTTTTCCGGCTGGCGCTGAAATGGTTTGATCGTCCCGTGGCGTGGATGTCTGCGGTGCTGTTCCTGTTCACCGAACTTTACTGGCGGTTCACCATGTCGGGCCTGAGCACGATTCTGCTCATGGACCTGATGCTCGTGCTGGTGGGGCTGCTCAGCCGTTTCGAGCAGCGCGCGCGCGAAGCCGCTCCGGCGAAAAGTGTGCTGCTCACCGCGCTGGCCATTGGTGCGGTGCTGGGATTGGCGATGCTCACGCGCTATTCGCTCGGCTGGATTCTGGTACCGGTGCTGTTGTTCGTCGCGGTCTGCGGCGCGCAATTTCGCTGGCGCGCGGCGGCCGTGGTGTTCGTGGCGTTCGTCGTCATCACCACGCCGTGGATCGTGCGGAATGTTCTCGCGAGCGGACTGCCGTTCGGCACGGCGACGTACGCGGTGGTGGAGGTCACGCCCGCTTTTGCGGCCGACACGATGGCGCGCGCGCTCGAGCCCTCGCTCTCAGGACTGCCCGGCGCGTCATGGATGCTGTTCGTGAGCGTGCTCCACAAGGGAATGGGCGGCGTGCGGGAAATCATCGTGTCGGATTTGCCGCGCCTCGGCGGGAACTGGCTCTGGGGATTTTTCCTGGCCGGGCTGCTGGTGCGGTTTCAAGACGTGAACCTGAACCGCCTGCGCTGGTTCGTGGTGGGCGTGCTGCTGTTTCTCATTCCCGTCCAGGCCTTCGCGCGCACGCATCTGGCGGCGGAATCGCCGGAGATCAATTCGGAAAACCTGCTGGTGCTCTTTTCACCACTGGTGCTGATGTTCGGGGTCGCGCTGTTTTTCGTGCTGTTCGAGTCGCTGGACATGCCTTCCATGGCCTGGCGGGTGAGCGCGCTGACGGGATTTGGCGTGCTGATTTCGCTCCCGCTGGCGCTGGCGTTTCTGCCGCCGCGCCCGCAGGTGAATGCCGCGCCCTACTACCCCCCGCGCATCCAGCAGATCGCCGCCTACCTCGAACCACGCGAACTCTGGATGAGCGACATCCCGTGGGCGGTGGCGTGGTATGGCGAGCGGCCCTGCGTGTGGACCACGCTCAATTCCACCAAGGCGTATTTTGCGCTGAACGATTTTCACAAGACCGTGGACGGGCTGTACCTCAGCACCCGCACCTGCGACGCGAAGTTCATCTCGAACTGGTGGGGCGGCCCGGAGCGCGGGTGGGCGGAACTGTTCCTGCACACCTTCGTGCTCCGCCAGGTGCCGCGCGGTTTTCCGCTGCGGCACTCGCCCGAGGGACTCTCGATGCTCGGCGAATTGCTGCTCACCGATCGCGACCGCTGGAGCGAAGCGCCGGGAAAATAATTTTGCAAAGATTGAACGAGAACGCCGGTCTTTCTGTTTGACATACATTAGCGTGATCCATACAACCACAACCGTTCCCGCTGTGGACTTTACCCACACAACGTGAACAGCCATTTAATAACGGAATTATGAAGCAAGTTTTGACTTCTGCTGGCGTCCTGGCACTCAGTGCCGTCTCGTTGTGTGCCTTGGATCCCGAAATGACGCGCCAGTCATCCGGCGGTCCCTTTACCCTCTCCGGCACGGTGCGCGGTTTCTACGACGACAACATCAACACCTCTCCCGATCGCTCCAAGGAGGAGAGTTTTGGTTTCCAGGTCGTTCCAGCGGTGCATTTGAACCTGCCCTTCGAGCAAACTTTTCTGAGCCTCGGCTACATCTACACCCTTTCGTGGTACGACAAGCGCGATCCGGACATCGATCAGGCGCACGAGATTAGCGCGAAGTTTCGCCATCAATTCAGTCCGCGTCATCAGATCAGCGTGGACGATTCCTTTGTCATTACTTCCGAGCCGACCGTTACGGACCGGTCTTCAGGCATCATCACCACGCCGCTGCGGACGAAGGGCAGCGTCTATCACAATTACGGAAGCGTTGGCTACGTAATGGGCCTCACGAGGACGCTCAGCCTGAGCTTGGGCTATGCGAATCATTGGTACGACTATACCTCGGACGGAGATTACAGCCGCTCGGCCCTGCTGGATCGCATGGAACATTTGCTCCGCGCGGATTTGGAGCATCAGTTTAATCCAAAGTTAGTGGGTATCGTTGGATACAGTTTTGGGTTCACATCGTTCGACGGGGACGATCTTATTTTTGAAGGAATAGCTGACGACCCGGCGACGTTGGTGGATGAGTCACGTCCTGCACTCAAAAGTGACGCGCGCGACAGCCGTTCCCACTACGCCTACATCGGGGCGGATTACGACATCACCGCCAAGTTGCGCACCTCAGCGCGCGTCGGCGCGCAGTATAGTGAATACCCTGATGCGGATGAGAGTTCGGCCAATCCCTATGCCGACATCTCTCTCAGCTACCGCATTCGCACCAGCACCTCATTGGAAGCGGGCGTTCGTCATGCCCGCAATGCCACGGATGTGGCGGCGGTCGATCCTCGCAATGGGCGCCCCACCTTCGACGCCGAGACCACGGCGCTTTACGCCCAGTTGAACCACCAGATTACCCGTCAGCTTGCCGGCAGCCTCATCGGCCAGTACCAATACTCGGTGTTTAACGACGGCATCAACGACGACGAGAGCGAGTACCTGTGGCTGTTCGGTGCGAATGTCAGCTATTCCTTCAACCGTCACTGGTCGGCTGAAGTCGGCTACAACTACGACCAGTTGGTTTCGGATGTCAGGTCTGGTGGGCGCAGTTACGACCGCAACCGCGTCTATGTCGGCGTCACCGCGCGCTACTAAATTTTCCACGAAACTTTGAACGATCTTGCTGGAGGCTGGACTAATGAGTTCAGCCTTCTTTTTTTAACTGGTTATGGAAGCGACAAAAACTGACGAGAAAACATTTGGCGGTGCCGAGACGAAGCTCCACTTCCTCGACTACTGGCGCATCATCCGCATCCGCAAGACGGTCATCCTGACCGTCTTTCTGCTCGTGGCCCTGACGACGACCGTGGTGACGTTCCTCCTGCCGGAGTCCTATTCGAGCATGGTGAAAATTTCCGTGGAGCAGGACATGCCGGACGTGGACGCGGGCGGGCGCGGCTTCATGCCGGGCTACCGGCCCACTCCCGATCCGTTCTTCCTGCAAACTGAGTTCCAGCGCATCCAGTCCAAGCCCGTGCTCTACAAGGTGATCGAGGATCTGAATCTTCAGGAGCAATGGGGCCGCAAGTACAAGCAGACCGGCCCGCTCAGCCGAGACCGGGCTTACGCCATCTTGAAAGGCTCCATCAACGTCAACCAGTCGCAGAACACCACGCTCGTGGAAATCCGCGCCTACAGCGACAACAAGGACGAGGCCGCCACCCTCGCCAACGCCATCGCCGAGGCCTACAAATCCGAGCGTTCGCGCCGCCACGATGATCTGGTCAAGGGCGGCCTCCGGGTCCTGCACGACGAACTGGCCAAAAACGATGCGGCCGTGTCCAACCAGACTCAAGTCGTCAACGAGCTGCGCGAGCGGCTGAACATTTCCGATTCCGAGGCGATGGGCAGCGCGCCGACGACGACACTCGATCAGGAGCAGTTGCGCCGGGAACAGGCCGCCCTGAACGAGGCGGAGGCCCGTTATGTTTTCACGAGGTCGCTCTACCAAGGCCTGACCAACCTGAGCCGGGAGAAGATGAAACAGGCGGCCCCGTCGCTGGCCCAAGGCGACAACCGCCTGGCCGAGCGCATCGGGCAGGAAGACGCCACCCAGCAAAAGCTGGCCACCTTGCTGGGCCAATATGGCGTCGAGCATCCCGAAGTGAAGGCCATGAGAGAGTTGCTCCAGACCATCACCAACCAGGTGGATGCCGCCCTGTCCGGGCTGCTCATCAGTTTCCAGAACCAGATGGACACCGCCCAGGCCACAGCCGAGCATCATAGCACGCGGTTGGCCAACGCCCGGCAGCGCGATCTGACCAATTTCCCGCACACCCGTCCCTATTACGAGGCCAAGGAGGAACTCGCGCAGGTAAAAATGGTGCGTGAAAAACTGGCGCTGAACACCAAGGCTACCGAACTGGAATTGAAGATTCCCAAACTCGGCAGCGTGGACATCATAGAAAAAGCCGAGGCCGATCCCGTTCCCGTCCGGCCGAACAAAAAACTGAACATCAGTCTCGGCATCGGGCTGGGATTGCTCATCGGCTTCGGCCTCGCGTTCTTCATCGAGTATCTCGACACGAGCGTGAAGACGATTGATGACGTGGAGCGCGCCCTGCAAGCGCCGGTGCTCGGCGTTATTCCGCAAAATGTCGGCCTGCTCATGGACGAAGGCCCGGACAGTCCGCACGCCGAGGCCTATCGCGTGTTGCGCACCAATGTGCTGTTCAGCCGCAAGGATCCGAAGCTCAACACGCTCACCATCGTCAGCGGCGGCGCGGGCGAGGGCAAGTCCACCACCATCTTCAATCTCGCGACGGTCTTCGCGCAGAACGGCCAGCGCGTGCTCGTGGTGGACTCGGACTTGCGCCGTCCCAGCCTGCACAAGTACCTGCACCTCTCGAACTCGATTGGTCTGACTAATTTTCTCCTCAAGCAGAACACCATCGAGGAAGTCATCCAGACGTCGAAGCAAGCCAACCTCGACTTCATGCCGAGCGGACGTCTGCCCAGCAGTTCCCTGGGCATTCTCAGTTCCATGCAGATGAAGGAACTCATCCGCGACCTCAAGCGCCGCTACGATTTCGTCTTCTTCGATTCACCGCCGATCATGGGCGTGAGCGACGCCAGCATCCTGGCCAGCGAAGTGGACATGGTGCTGCAAGTCATCCAGTACCGCCGCTATCCGCAGCCCATGACCATCCGCGCCAAGCAGATGATCGAGAAGGTCGGCGGCAATCTCCTCGGCATCGTGCTGAACAACATCAACGTGTCGCAGGATGAGAACTACTATTACTACAGCGGCTACTACTACGACTATTACGCCAAGGGCGAATACGCCGGCGAATACACCTCCGGCAGCAAGAAGGGCGAAAAGAAACCCCGCCGCCAGAACGCGCCGGAAGCAGAAGGCCAGCCCGTCGAGCCGAAGGTGGAGATTAAGTCCAAATTCTAATTGTTCGCCGACATTCACGCTGTTAAGCACTCCCGCGCATGATTTGGAATCGTTGTTTCTCGGCCCTCGTTTTGTCCGCCTTCGTCCTCGTTTTGGGCGGCGGATGTGTGCCGCCACCGGAGGGGAAAAATTTCACCTGCGTGGATGATGTCATCCGCGTGGGCGACTCGCTGAGCCTCAGCCTGATCGTGCCCGGCGAAGGCGCCACGAGTGACAAGCAGTTCCTCGTGGGCAGCGACGGCACGGTCAACCTCTACCTCCTCGGCTCCATGAAGGCGGCGGGCGTTAAGTTTGGCGATTTCGAGAAGACCGTGCAGAGGGCCTACATCGACCAAAATTATTTCAAGCAGGTCACGGTCGTCATCAAGCCGGGCGAACGTTTCTACTCGGTGGGGGGGGAAGTGAACGTCAAGGGCCGCCAGGTTTACATCGGGCAGACCACCGTCTTGCGCGCCATCACCAGTTGCGGCGACTTCACCGAGTTCGCCAACCGCCGCCGCGTGGAAATCACCCGCGCCGATGGCAAACGCGAAGTCATGGACTGCAAGAAGGCCATCCGCGATCCGAATTACGACCGTCCCATCTGCCCCGGTGATCACATCAACGTGCCGCGCAGTCTGTGATTCAACTGCACATTCTTTCTGGCCAACAGGCGGGCGGCGAAATCGTCGTCCGCCGTTTTCCTTTTGTCATCGGGCGCGGTGCCGCGCACCTGCCGCTGGAGGACGGCGGTGTGTGGGAGCAGCATCTGCAGATTGATTTCCAGCGCGGTGCGGGCTTCACCTTCACGGCCCGGAGCGAGGCCGGCGTCCTCGTGAACGGCGCGAGCGCCGCCGCCGGCCTGCTGCGCAACGGCGACTTGATTGAACTCGGCACGGCCCGCCTGCGCTTCTGGCTGGCCCGCACCGAGCAGCGCAGCCTGCGCGTGCGCGAGGGGCTGACGTGGGCGGCGTTGTTCGCCCTCCTCGCCGGGCAGGGCGCGCTCGCGTGGTGGCTGTTGCGCTGAACGGCGCGGCGTCGGCCAGCCCGTCGGACGAGCGAGCGCGCTCCTGAAAACGACGGGCTTCGGCAGCCAGCCGAATTTTCAGACCGACTCTCCGTCACACCGCTCAGATGATCTTGCCGACCTGTTTCCATCGCCCGCCCGAAGCTTGAAAAGCAAAAACCCCGTCCCAGTCGGGACGGGGTCTGGAAATGAAACGAACCGATTACAGCGTGTGGCTGGCCGGAACGCCCGTGCAGAGGGGCTTCACGTCGACCCGTCCGATGTTGTAGGCGCCGCCAGTGGAGGGGCAGGTCGGCGTGTCGCGGATATACAGCGTCGCACCGTAGAGGTCGCCGGCCGCAGCGACGTCGGAGTTGACCTTCTTGTTTTCGAGGGCCCAGGTGTTCTTCGCGCCGTCGATCTGCTTCATGTTCGCGATGCAGGCGTTCTTCTGGGAGGCTTCACGGGCTTTGATGAAGTTCGGAATCGCGATCGCGGCCAGGAGGCCGATGATGGCGACGACGATCATGATTTCCACCAGCGTGAACGCGCTCTTGCGTGAGGTATTGAGTTGCATATGTTTTTAACGTTTCTGACTGACTGCGGTCGTGAACAGGATGCACAGGCGGTTTATCCATTATTTCGGCTGTTCACTGATTGCCTGTGCAAGAACCGCACGTTGGTCTTAGCACCGCCAGTGCCAGAGTCCCCGAATCGGCCGTTGCGCCTGAAAAGCATCGGTTCGCAGCACCTTGGCCGAGCTTCGGCGGCCCCACTGTCCGCAAGTCGAACACGCGTGTCCGGCGTGTCCCGGCGTGTCGGAAATTTCCCACACCACGTCGGGATTCCTTCCCATGGGCGCAGGTAAAAGAAGCGGACTCGTGCGAGGAAACTCATGGGAAGTGCGGAGCCCAGCGACCAAAAAATGTTCGCCAACTGCGGACACGGCCGGCGTCGCTCGCCAAATCCCGGGCGGAAAACTACCGCACCCCGCTTGGAAAAGAGAAGACCCGCTGCAACAGGCAGCGGGTCCGCTCCACTTGCGACACGGAGTTATTACGTCCGCATTGCGCCTGTTCTATCGGCGCGGGACGGCGGCACTTGAGCCGCTGGATCAATCCGCAGAAAATTTCGGGGCCGGGGCTTTCACAAACTCCACCGGACGCAGATAAACCGGCTCCAATGCGGAACCGGAAACAAACTCCGTGCGATGCGCGGCCAGCACGGCGAGGAAATCAGCCGTCGGCACGAAGGGCGTCTCCCCATCGATCTCTTCAGCACCGGGCGGCAAATCCATCCGGTGAACGTGGTTCCCAATTTCGGCCCGACTCAGGCGTTGAAAGGGCCGCACCAGCCGGGGCCGCTCGAAAACCGACGCATCATATTCCGCGACGAACAATTCCCCGCGCTGCGCTTCCAGGCCCACGAACACCGGGTTGGCGACTCCGAACTGTCCCGCGTGCGCCGCCACGGCTTCCGCGCTCGCGAGGCCAAGCACTTTCACGCCGCGCACCATCTGCCAGCCTTGGGCCATCGCGATGGCCGTGCGAATCCCCGCGTAGCTCCCCGGCCCCAGCCCCACGGCGATGCACTCGATGTCCTCCCGGCTCAATCCCGCCTGCGCCAGCGCTGCATCAATCAGCTTGAACGGCTTCATCTCGCGCGTGCCGACATCCTCCGCCCCACCTGGACGTGGCCCGCCGTGAACCGCCACGGATCGCACCGACGAAGAAAATTCAAGCGCCAGAATCTTCATAGGTGAACTGCCGTTCCGTCTCGCTGAGAGTTTCAATCCGCATCCACTGCACACCGGAACTTTGAACTTTGAATTTTGAACCTTGAACTCTGAACTCGGCCGGCAACCAGCGGTCGATCCATTCCACCACCGCCACGCCGTCGGGGTTCAACAAGTATTCCTCCAGCCCCGCACCCACGACCTCGTCGCGGTTGTTCAAGCGATACAAATCCAAATGGAACAGGCGCAGCCGTCCGCCATCGTATTCGTTAAGCAGCGCGAAGGTCGGCGAGTGGACGCGCGCCGTGCAGCCGAGGCCGCGCGCGAAACCTTTCACGAACTGTGTCTTGCCCGCGCCGAGATCGCCGCTCAGGCCGATGACCCAGCCGCGCTGCGCCGCGCGGCCCCATTGCTCGCCGAGCGCCAGCGTCTCCTCAGGACTTCGCGAAATGTGTGTAGCCATGCGCCGTCAATGTTTTCACGCCGTTCCGATCGTGCAGACGCAGACCCGGCTCGCTGGTGATTTTCCCGATGACCGTCAGCGGCAGATTGGGAAATTGCTGCTTCCACGCGTCCAGCAGCGGGACCGCGTCCTTGCTCGCGGTCGTGAACAGCAGCTCAAAATCTTCTCCGTCCGTCAGAGCCGCGAGCAGCGGGGGTTTCGCGGATGATTCTTCCTTCGCCGCCAGCTTCGCCTCGCGGCTGATGGGAATCGCCTTGGCCAGCAGTTCCGCGCCGACGTGGCTGGCCTTCAGAATGTGCCGCAGGTCGCTCGCCAGTCCGTCGCTCAGATCAATCATCGCGTGAATCTCGAACCGCTCGCGCAGCCAGCGCGCCTCGGCCAGACGCGGCTCGAAATCCAGATGTCGCCCGCGCAACGAACCGCCCAGCGTGCCCGTGACAAAAATCGCATCACCCGCCTGCGCGCCGGATCGCAACACGCACCGCTCCTTCGCCACCGTGCCGAGCAGCGCGATGGAAATGAGCATCGCGCCAGGACTCGTCGTGGTCTCGCCGCCGACAATGGCCACGCCGTGTTCCGACGCGAGCGCGTTCAGCCCGGCGTAGATCGCCTCCACTTTTTCTGGCGAAAAATCTTTCGGCAGCGCCAGCGTGACGAGCGCCGAGTTCGGCTTCCCCGCCATCGCTGCGATGTCACTCAAGCAACGCGCCAGCGCCTTGCGCCCGACTTTCTCCGGCGGCGTCTCGCTCGTGAAGTGGACGCCCTCGACCACCGCGTCGGTCTTGAACAGCACGTAGTCCGGCGCACCGAGGTCGAGCACCGCGCAATCATCGCCCGCCGCCACGACGACGGAATCGTTGCGCGGCAGCGCGGGCAGCAGGCGGGCAATCAGTTCCACTTCGTTCATGAGTCGATGAGTTTCTCCGCCCACTTGGACTGCGTCACGATGAGGGCAAAGTTCACCGCGTTGAACAGTGCGTGCAGCAGGATGGGCGCGAAAATGTTTTTCGTCTGCTCATACAACGCGACCAAAATCATCGAGAGGAAGATGAAGAACAGAAAGCCGACCGCATTGCCGTGGACGGCCGCGAACAGCACCGCACTGATCCACAGCGCGAGGCGCGGGTGCCCGCGCTGCTTGATGAATCCGTAGAGCACGCCGCGAAACAACAGCTCCTCGCCGACGGGCGCGACGATAATCGCGGTGAACGCTTGCAGCGTCAGCAGCCACCACGGCCAATCGTTTTTCAACAGTTCCGCGATGGCCTGCGGCTGCGGCTTCAGCCAGTCCCAGCCCGTGCGGTCGGCGGCCACTTCCAGCACGGTGGTCGTGAGGTAGCCCAGCACGCCCATGCCGAAGAGCGCGATGACCAGCGCGAGCAACGCCAGCGCCACGCATTGCCGGTAGTTGCGCTGCGTGATGCCAAACGCCTCGCCCCAGGTTAGCGCGTTCTGTCGGAGTAACTGATGCACCCAAATCACCATCGTGCCTTGCACGCAGAGCAACGAGGCGACCACGGTCAGGAGCATCACTTCTGGCGGTGGGAGGCGGCTGCCGAGCAGCGGGCCGGCGAGCATGGAGAGGCCGATGGCCGCGCCAAAACTCAGCCCCACCATCGCGCCCAGTTGCAGCACGCTTCCGGTGTCCCATCGCTTGTCCGAAATCACCCGGCGACGGTACGCAGCGTGTGCGGGCAAGAGAAGGAAAACTCTGGCGTGGGTGGAGTCTTCGTCGCGGCGCGACACTGGAAATTAGCCAGCCACAAGGTGGCTGGATCGCATCAGGATGAATGCTTCGTCCTGAATGGACGATGGAAGTGTCCACTGTCCCTTCAGGACAAATTCGCCTACCGACCAGTTCCAGCCACTTCGTGGCTGGCTAATTTCCGCCGCCCCTTCGGGCCGGAGAAAAAAACGAACCATTGCACCCCCATCGCGCGCAAAACTCTTTTGCTCGGGTCATTCTCCCGCCCTATCGTTCGCGCGTGTTCCGAAAAAACAGCGTCACGTGGGGAGCGGCGGTTTTGCTGCTCACCCTCGCGGCCTGCCAGCAGCGGAAAACACCCGTCGCCATGAGTTCCACGAATCTTCCCGTTCCGCCCGCGCACAAACACACCAACCGTCTCGCGCGCGAGAAGTCGCCCTACCTGCTCCAGCACGCGCACAATCCCGTGGACTGGTTTGCGTGGGGCGACGAGGCGTTCGAGAAGGCGCGGCGCGAGCACAAGCCCATCTTCCTCAGCATTGGCTACTCGACGTGCCATTGGTGCCATGTGATGGAGCGCGAATCGTTCGAGAGCGAGGAACTGGCGAAGTTCCTCAACGAACATTTCGTGAGCATCAAGGTGGACCGCGAGGAGCGACCGGACGTGGACAAGATTTACATGACCTTCGTTCAGGCCATGACCGGCTCGGGCGGCTGGCCGCTGAATGTTTTTCTCACGCCGGAGCGCAAGCCGTTCTTCGGCGGCACCTACTGGCCGCCGGAGGTGAAGTATGGACGCCCGAGTTTTCTCCAAGTGCTGCAACAAATCGCCGGCGCGTGGCAGTCGAAGCCGGATGACGTGCTGAACTCCGCGCAGAAACTCCACGAGCAGCTCGCCGAGATGACCGCACGCGAAAGCACGAACCACATGGTGCTCACCGCGCGCGTGGTGCAGAACGCCGGCCTCCGCCTCAAGGAAGGCTACGACGAAGCGAACGGTGGCTGGGGCAGCGCGCCGAAGTTTCCTTCGCCGAGCAATCCGCGTTTCCTCCTGCGCTACGGCGCGCGTCATGGCGACGCCGAGGCCACGCGCATGGTGTTGAACACCTGCGATAAGATGGCGGCGGGCGGCATTTACGATCAGCTCGGCGGCGGGTTCTCGCGTTACTCGGTCGATGCGCGCTGGCTCGTGCCGCACTTCGAGAAAATGCTCTACGACAACGCCCAGCTCACGCAGCTCTATCTCGACGCGTATCTCGTCAGCGGCGACGCGCGTCATGCCGATGTGGTGCGCGATGTCCTGCGCTACGTGCTGCGCGACATGACGCATCCCGACGGCGGTTTCTATTCTGCCGAAGACGCGGACAGCGAAGGCAAGGAGGGGAAGTTCTACTGCTGGACGGAGGCGGAACTGAAAACGCTGCTCACGGCGGAAGAATTTTCCGTGGCGCAGAAATACTTCGACATCACCGAGAAAGGAAACTTCCACGACCACAGCGACCCGCAGGCGTTGCCGAATCAGAACGTCCTCAGCATCGCGCACCCTGACGCGGCGAAAGGTAAAGAAGCTCTACTTGCCTCCGCGAAGCAAAAGATGTTCGCCACGCAAACCAAGCGCGTGCGCCCGCATCTCGATGACAAGGTGCTCGCTTCGTGGAACGGCCTGATGCTCGGCGCGGTGGCGCGCGCGGGCGCGGTGTTGGGTGAGGAAAGCTACATCGCGGCGGCGGAGAAGAATCTGGCGTTCCTGAAAAGCAAACTGTGGGTGCAGCGTGCCCCCGGCGTCCCGCCGGGTGGGGATTCGAGAACGACGAACGCTGCTCTTAAGTCGAGTGACGTTGGGAGTGAAAATGCCTCCACCCGGCGGGACGCCGGGGGCACGCTCTATCACCGCTGGCGCGATGGGCAGCGCGACAACACGCAACTCCTCGAGAGCTACGCCTTTCTCCTCAGCGGCGTCATCGAACTCTACGAGGCCACGCTGCGGCCGGAGCATCTCGACTTCGCCATCGCGCTGGCCGAGAGCATGACGGCGCGCTTTCACGATGCGAAAGACGGCGGCTTCTGGCAGAGCACCGACGACGCGAAGGATTTGATCCTGCGCGTAAAGGACGACTACGACGGCGCGGAGCCGAGCGGCAACGCCGTGGCCACGCTCGCGCTCTACAAACTCGCCGCCATCACCGAGCGCAAAGATTTTCGCGAGACCGCCGACCGCACGCTGCGCCTCTTCTCGGATCGTTTGTGGCAAGTGCCGCAGGCCGTGCCCTACCTGCTCGGCGCGCTGGACTTCTCGCTCGAAGAACCGCGCCGCGCCGTGCTCGCCGGAGATTTCAGCACGCCCGCCGGACGCGCGCTTCTGCGCGGGGCGCACGCCGCGTTTCAGCCGAACAAAGTCATCCTCGGCACGCAGGGCGCGGTGGAACCCTTCGCGAAGACGCTCACGCCGAAAGACGGAAAACCCACCGCCTACGTCTGCACCGGCACGGCCTGCCAACCGCCCACGCATGAGGCGGGGAAGTTGAAGGGGTTGTTGAAGTAGCGGCGTGTGAGGAGCGGCGCGGCGCATGTGGAGTGCGCCGGCAGAGCGATAGCGGCGACGGCGCTGTCGAGCGCAAGAGACGCGCTGGAATTTTCAGAACGTGTTGCGCGTGCGAAAGCGGTGTCGCCGCTCCGCTCTGCCACCGCAGTCCAAAAACGCACCCGGACGTGAGCCACGCGACGGCCTAACGAAAGCTCTATTCCGCCGACTTCGTCTGCACCCCGCGCCTCTCCTCAAACGCCCGCCACATCTCCTCCGCAATCACGCCCGGCTCTTGGCGCGCGTCCACTTTCACGAGGTAGGGCTTGTTGATGCTCAGGAAAATTTCGCGCACGCGGCGCAGCGCTTCCACTTGCTCGAAATGATCCGCCTGGTCACCGCGCGCGCGCACGCGGCTCAAGCCGTCCTCCACGGGCAGGTCGAACAGCACCAGCAAATCCGGCTCGGGCGCGAACTCTTCGTTGCGGCGGATTAACTCCTGCGGGTCCATGCCGCGCGCACCTTGATACGCGGCGGTGGAAAAATAGTAGCGGTCCACGATCACCACGCAGCCTTCGCGCAGGCGCGGCAGGATCAACTCATTCACATGCTCGCGACGATCCTTCAGGAACAGTTCCACCTCCTCCTCGATGGACAGCCGCCCCGTCTGCGCCGATTCGCGGAGGAGTTTGCCCCACTGGCCCATGGTCGGCTCGCGCGAGAGCACCACCCGCTGGCCGCGCGCGGTGAGCCGCTCGCCCAGCGTGCGCGCTTGGGTGGATTTCCCCGCGCCATCAATGCCTTCGAGGACGACGAGGAATCCGGGATACGGCGGCGAAACTTTCATGCGCGGCAGGATGTGGGCGGGCCGGGGAGAAGGTCAACAGACGCGAGGGAGGCGAGAGCGACGGGGTGCATCCGACACCGTTGGCGAACGGCGGGGGCTTTCCACCTCCGGCCTCGTCGCACCTTTCACCACCGGTGTCCCTCTGTGAGTTCTCTCCTTCTTGGCCAGCGACCGCCCGCGTTCAACGCGGCGGCACGGGGGCGGATGAAAGGGGCGGCGGCGAGCCGGCTTTCACGGGCTGGTACGACAGCGTGGCTTGATGACGGAACTGCTGCTGCAAACAGCGCCGAGCCCACCATGCGGTCAGAATGGCCGCCGCCAGGCTCAGGAGAACCCACCCGCTGGTGAGGAGGTGCGGCAGCCATTCCATCCATTTTTTCATGGACGCGGCGTTGTTGGCTGCGCCGGCGTTCACAAACTGGGGCAGGAAGATCAGCATCGCGCCCGCCGTGAGGGCCACGTAGAAAACCAGCCACGGGAGCACCAGCAATTGCACCACGCACCAGAGCCACGCCACGTAGGAATGTCGCGCCTTCATCCCGCGCCACATCGAGAGCCAGGCCAGCGCCACGAGGTCCGCGAGGAACACGAGCACGCCCGCGCCGGACAACGAGAGGAAGAGCAGTTGATCCTTCCCGTCACCCTTTGAGATCGCCGCCCAGCCGAAGAAGAGCAGTAGCGCATCGATGATGAGAACGAAAAACACCGGGCCGCGAAATTGTTTCCAGAGCGCAAGCCATTGGCCGCGGACAATTTCTCCGGCGGTGAGCGGCGTGGAGAGAATCAGTTCGAGCGCGCCGCTGCGCCGGTCTTCGATGAAGCGCCGGCAGGCCGCGAGCGGAATCCAGAGCTTGAGCACGGTGTGCAGGAGGAACGCGGGCCAGAGATGCACCCAGGCGTTGTCCGCGTCCGATGGATCGACGAGCCACGAAATCAGGAAGCTCATCACCACGGCGGCGAGAATGATCCAGAGCACCAGCGACTGTCCGCGCGCGCGGGCGGCGACCCAGTAGAACGGATTGACCGCCAGCGCGCGGGCGCGGAACTGTTGGCGCCTTTCGCGATTTCGTCCGTAGGTGAATTGCGCCGCGCCTTCCTGCCACCGCGAAATCTTACCTGCGGATTGCTGCCAGGTGCGCGGCACGATGAGGCTCGCGAGCAGCAGGTAGCACCAGCCGACCAAGTGCGAGCCGAGGAGTGAACCCCAATAGAGATCGGAACTCGTGCGGCTCAGATTGTCGCTGGCGTAGTGCAGCGGGCGGGTCACGTCCGGGAGGATGAACCACAGCGAAAGTTCAAAGGCACCAGTGGACTGCTGGTGCCAGTGCGCGATTTGCGCGGGCAGCCACAGCATCAGCATGAGCAGCGCGATGGTCAGCCCGGCCGCGTGCCGTTCGCTGCGCATGTAGGACGACACGAACATGCCGAGGGCCAGCGAGTAGAAGAGCAGGTTCGCGAGCGCGAGAATTTCCCGCCAGAACTCGCCGGGCGCCACGCCGCCCAGCAGCAGCGAGAGCGCGAGGATGGGAAAGATCGCCAGCAGGCCGAACAGCCAGTTCACCGAGGCCGCGACGATTTTGCCGAGCACGATGTCGTACCCTTCAAGTCGGTGAGGAAGAGGAGGCCGAGCGTGCCTTCGCGTTTTTCTTCGCTGAGGGCGTCCGCCGTTTTGAAGATGCCGCCGATGACGGCATAGAGCCACGCCAGCGCGGTCGCGCCGCCGAACAACATTTTCCCCGCCTGATGGCCCAGGCCCATCTGCGTGAAGAACAGGAGCGACCAGCCGCAGATGACCAGGGCCAGCGCCGCCGCGGCGAAGCGAATCCAGTAGGTGCTCCGCTTCCGCGCCGTGACGCGCAGTTCGCGGGTGACGATGGGGAGGAAGGTCATGCGTCAACGGAGGGAAAAGGATCGGCGCGCGAGATTCACGCGCAAACGCCAGAGGAGGAGCAACGCCAGCACCAGTTGCGTGGGTAACGTGAAAAAGGCGGTGTGGGGAAAAACGCTTAACATCGAGTCGGCTTCAACCAACCATGCGCACAGCCAATACATTAACGCTGGTAATACAAAACATGTCACCAGCGTGGCCAGCCACGACAGCACGGTAAAACGAAAGCGCAGCGAGAAGTAAAGCCCTACCACCGGCACGACGAAGTAGGCAGCAGCGAGTTCGATTAGATCACCGGGATCCAAGCCTCTCACGGCGGTGCCGATGTAAATCACCACCGCCACCCACAGCAAAAACGTGGGCAGGAACTGGCTCCACAAGCCGCGCAGCCGTCCGTGGATGATTTGGCGTTCGGACAACGGCGTGACGAGGATGAGTTCCAGCGCGCCTGTCTCGCGCTCGCGGCGGAAACTTCCCGCCGCCACGTAGGCGATGCTGATGAGCAGCATCCACATCAGCGGATTGAACTCGCGCGGACGCATCCCGGAGCTGCCGTAGGCCAGCGTGGTGGTGAAGGAAATCATGATCGCCAGCCAGACCCACGACATGATGCGCCCGGCCACGCGGCGTTTCTCCAGCCAGCCGATGGGATTGCGCTCCAGCGACCGGCGCATCCACGCGCGGAAAATTCCGGTGAGAAAAACGGGCGAGAGGAAAAGCTTTTCCGTCTCGGTCTGGCGTTTGGACTTCGGTTTGTCCTGCCAGTTGCGGCGCAAACTTGCAGCGGCCACGCCGGCCGCGACGATGGCGACCAGGAAAGAGAGCAGGGGAATGATCAAGGCCGACGCGAGAAGTGGCGTCATCGGGACGATCAACGTTCCGAGGCCGAACGCAGGCGAGTGGAGGTTCCACGTCGTGAAAACGCCGCCAGCGAGGAAATACAATCCGCCCGAAGGTGTCATGGCCCCGTTCATCCAAAACTTGTCAATGGCGGCCGCCACCAGCAGGCAAAAAAATAAATGTCCGAAGAACGCCAGCGTGAGCGCCATGCCTACCGCCCCCGCCGCCTGACGCGAAATCGCCGAAGCCATCAACCCCGCCGCCAGCGCACCGCAAATCGAACCCAGCGCCACACTGCACGAGAAAATAATTTCCTGCGACGGCACCCCGCCCATCAGCACCGGCACGGTCATGATCGGCACCACGGACATCCAGAGCGTGAGCGCGAGCAGTCCCGCCGCCGCGCCCTTGGCGAAGACGATGGCCCGCGCGCTGAGATTGGTGAGGAACAGCAGCCCGAGCGTGCCCTCGCGTTTCTCGCGGCTCAGCGTGTCGGCGGTGAGCATCGGCACGATGATCCAGATCGCGGCCAGCACGACCCAGTGGAGCAGGAGAAAAATTTGATGCCCGGCGCGCGCCGGACTGATGAAGGCAAAGCGTGGTTGCGTGAGCCAGTAGGCGATGGCCGCCAGCACCGCGCCCGCCGCCAGCAGCCGCAGCCAGTACGTCGTCCAACGCCGGGAGCCGGCGCGCAGCTCGCGGAGAATGACCGGCCACATCGCACGCCCTATATGGCAAAACGACGGGCGGATCGGAAAGCTCTGTTTGGTGGAGCCGGCGCGTGGGTGAACGTGGCGGGGCCGAGACTTTCCCGTCTCCTGATCACGATTGACCTGCGCCCTGCTGCGCACGAGGAGGGCAGACGAATTACCCGGAACCATGCAGTTGTTCGCGGGACCGCGCCCGCCCCGGGCGCCGTGGGCCGCGCCTCGCGGCCCACGGGGGCACCGGAAAACACTCACCGTTTGGTGCGGTCCCGCGCGTCGGGTTCAGCGCGGGGGCGCGCTGAACCACAGCCGGGGCGGCTGTGCTCCCCGGTCTTTTCAACTGCATGGTTCCGGATTAGAGGCCAAGGAACCGGCGGAATTCTTGCGGCCTTTGCCGGTTCCGTGTTTTCCGTGCCTTCCGTGGTTTTAACTCTGGTGAGCAGGCCAAATCTCTTTGAAGTGCGTCTCCACGCGCCTCGTCGGCTTACGTGACAACCGGGAATACGCCTTGCGACGGCGAGCACGCACCGATAGCGTCTGCTCATCGCCAGCAAAGAAACGCCGTTCCGATCCCGGCTGCTCGCGAACAATTCTTTCATGATGCGACACGGAAAATTTTGGCTGTGGCTGCTGGCCCCGCTCGCGGTGCTCGGCGCGAACCCGAAGGATTCTCAACCGGCCGTCCCCGCGCCGCCTTTGCCCGCCATCCGCGCGCTGGAATTGCGCCCGGCGGAACTCACGCTGACCGATGCGCGTGATGAACGCCGCGTGCTGGTGCTGGGCAAGACTGCTGACGGCAGCTTGATTGATCTGACCTCCCTCGCGTCCTTCAAAACGGATTCTGCCTCGGTGGAAATTTCCCAGGGCCTTGTGCGCGCCAAGGCCAAAGGCTCCGCCGAGGTGGTCGTCAGCGCGGCGGGCCAGAAGATGAAACTCCCCGTGACCGTGACGGGCGCGGACTCGACTGACGTGCGCTTCGTGCGCGACATCCAGCCGGTGCTGGCCAAGCTCGGTTGCAACGCCGGGACGTGTCATGGCTCGGCGCAGGGCAAAAATGGATTCAAACTTTCCCTGCGCGGCTACGATCCGGAGTTCGATTACCACGCGCTGATCAACGACATCTCAGGGCGGCGCTTCAATCGCGTGAAGGTGGACGAGAGCCTGATGCTGCAAAAGCCGCTCGCCGAAGTGCCTCACGAGGGACGCCAGGCGCTCAAGCCCGGCTCGCGCGAACATCAGTTGCTGCGCGATTGGATTTCCCAAGGTACGAAGGGCGAGGAAGCCAAGGCGGCGCGCGCGACCAGCATCGAGATTTTGCCCGGCGACGTGGAGATGGATCTGCCGGGGCGCGAGCAGCAGTTGCTCGTCATCGCGAAATATCCTGACGGCACCACGCGCGACGTGACGCGCGACGCGCACTTCAGCGTGAGCAACACTGAAGTCGCGAAGGCTGACGGTAACGGGCTGGTCAAAGGACTACGTCGCGGCGAGGCAGCGGTGCTCGTTCGCTACGAAGGTATTTACGGCACGCGCCTGATGACCATCATGGGCGACCGCAGCGGCTACCAATGGAAGGACGTGGCGGAGAACAATTTCATTGATCCGCTGGTCAACGCGAAGTTGCGCCGCATGAAGGCGCTGCCCAGCGAGCTTTGCACGGACGCCGAATTCATCCGCCGCGTATCGCTCGATCTCACCGGCCTGCCGCCGAAGGCGGAGCGCGTGCGCACTTTCCTCTCCGACACGACGCCGACGAGAGAGAAGCGCGACAAGCTCATTGATGAATTGATCGGCAGCCCGGACTACGTGAAGGCTTGGGCAAACAAGTGGGCGGATTTGCTCCAGTGCAACAGCGAGCAACTCGGCCAGAAGGGCGTATGGGTCTATCGCGAATGGATCGCCAAACGCATCGCGGAGAACATGCCTTACGATCAGTTCGTGCGCTCCGTGCTGCTCGCCGAAGGCAGCGCCTACCAGAATCCCGCCGTGAATTATCTGCGCGTGCTCAAGGAGCCGGGCAAGATCACCGAGGACGTGAGCCAGACTTTCCTCGGCGTGCGCTTCAACTGTAACAAGTGCCACGACCATCCCTTCGAGAAGTGGACGCAGAACCAGTATTACGAGTTCGGCGCGCACTTCGCGCGCGTGTCGTTCAAGAAGGGCGTGCTGCCCGGTGACGAGATTGTTTATCGCAGCTTCAACGGCGGCGAAGTGAAGCATCTCAAGACCGACCTGCCGGTCACGCCCAAGGTGCCGTTCGGCGAGGCGCGTGCAGCAAAGGGTGATCAAGATCGCCGTGACCCGTTCGTGGACTGGCTCACGGCGAAGGAGAATCCGCTCTTCGCCAAGTCCATGGCCAACCGCACCTGGAGCTACTTCTTCGGCAAGGGCATCATCGATCCCGTGGACGACATTCGCGGCGGCAATCCGCCCAGCAACCCCGCACTCCTTGATGCGCTCACGGCGGAGTTCATCAAGAGCAACTTCGACACGCGCGCGCTCATGCGGGCCATCTGTCAGTCGCGCACCTATCAACTCTCCATCATCCCGAACCAGTGGAACGAGGACGACACGGTCAACTTCTCGCACGCGGTGCCGCGCCGCCTGAGCGCGGAGCAGATGCTCGACGCGGTGGCCGTGGCGACGGGTGAGCGTCCGCAGTTCAAGGACATGCCCGTGGGAATGCGTTCCGTGGAAATTCCTGACGGCACCGTGCAGGGGAATGATTTCCTCGCGCTCTTTGGCCGGCCCAAGCGCCAGTCCGCCTGCGAGTGCGAGCGCAGCAGCAACCTCACGCTTTCACATGCCCTCAACCTCATCAACGGACGAACGCTCGGCGATGCGGTCGGTTCGCCGACGAGCCGCATCGCCAAACTCGTCGAGACCGAGAAGGACGACAAAAAGCTCATCGAGGAAATTTACCTCTCCTGCCTGAACCGTTTCCCGACCGAGAAGGAAATGGCCGCGATAGATTTCGCCGGCGCCGCCTCGCGCTCCGAACTGGCGCAGGATTTGACCTGGGCGCTGATCAACAGCTCGTCGTTTGTGTTTAACAGATGAAAGTGATGCCAACATGAAAATCATCCTCGCGCTCATGGTCACCGCAATCGGTTGTTGCACAAATTCTGCTCAAGGCCGTCTGCTGGAATACCACACGAACCTGATGACGGCGGACATTGCGGCTTCCGACGTCGTCGCGATTATCATGATTAATTCCGTTGGCGACAAAGAGTTCACCAACGCAGCCGGGCAAAAGACCCGGCTCTTTACGTTCGATGGTAAACCGGAACGTACTTTGAAAGGCACTTTGTCTGCGGAAGTGCGAATCACTTTTGAGAGCACAAATATCTTCAGCCAGATCTATGTGCCCGTTTTGCCCGCTAGGTACGTCTGTTTCTTGAAGCAGGACGGGAAAAACTACATTCGCGCAGTTCCCGGTGCAGGTCTCATTCTTTTGAATCCAAGGGGGCAGGGCGGACATTTCGACTGGCGGAGCAAGTATCCCAGTGTCGAAGAACTCGAAAGCATCGTTAAAAAATCTCTCGCGCAAAAATGACCACGCTCGCCGCATTCATCGGAAGACGGGAACTGCTGCCCATCGCGGCGGTGCTCGGCGTCCTGGTCGGCATGGCGCTGATCAACAGCTCGTCGTTTGTGTTTAACAGGTAGTGAATTGTCGGTACTTCAAACAAAGGAACATAATGAAAAAACAAGTGAAAGCATTGGCTCTGATGATCGTTGTTGGAGGCTGTTTAGCTTGCCCGCTACCCGCTCAGTCCGCTGAGCAATCAGGACTCGATTCGGGGAAGCGTGCGCGTGAGGAATCGCTCCAGTTGCTGAAAGACAGAGATGAAGCGCGCCCGAAAGCAAAAGTGGCAGAGCAGAAGATGCTCGATGCCGGTGCGCGTCCAGAATCTTTGGGCTTTGAAAGCGCGCGTACAGCTCGCGACAAGCAAGCGGCGTCTGGTGCAAAGGGGGCAGCGTATGAACGCTACGTTAAGACGGCGAAGCAATTGGAGAAGAAGATTAAAGATGAAGTCGAACGCGGTGTGAAAGCGGTGGTTTGTTTGGACATTGCGCGCTTCGAGTGCTTGCAGGCGGAGGTGGATCTGGCGCGCATTGCCGGACGGCTTCCGGCGGCGGAGGAGAAATGACCACACTCGCCGTATTCATCGGAGGCTGGGAACTGCTGCTCATCGCGGCGGTGCCGCAGCCCAGCGGGCTGCCAGAAATTAGCCGGGGGTTGAGGAGCGCAGCGACGACACCCCCGGTGCGCCGCCCCAAACATTCCGCACCCCGGAGGGGTGCCAGAACGCCGCGCCATGCCGCCCGTTTTCTTGCACCCCTTCAGGGTGCGCGCCGCATCGGACGCCTGACCGGTGGTGTCGCGTTCGCTCAACCCCCGGCTAATTTCTGGCCCGGCTCCGCCGTGCTTTCACGGCACCCCCGGCGGCGTGTTCCGCCCTTTCAGGGCTTGATCAATTCTTGCGTGACGAACCCAGGGCTTTGCCCCACTGCCATTGCGCGAAGCATACATTGCACATCTTTTGTATGTACTTTGTATGTACACTCTGTTTGTACAGTCGGGATGACACATGTTCTCCCGCTTCAAAAACGTTCTCTGGCCCTGGTCACCGCG